>ENA-UEOL01001353-UEOL01001353.1-human-gut-metagenome-genome-assembly--contig:-NODE-1353-length-15886-cov-10.174015_pt1 | contig 15886 bp, 10 predicted proteins | sample MGYA00242884_ERZ507884 | MGnify/ENA primary metagenome ERZ507884 (study PRJEB26167, sample SAMN06115417) | human gut metagenome | host: Homo sapiens | place: China:Chongqing | collected 2015-03-06... | reverse complement strand
TGATAGCGGTTTCTTGAACGACTCTTATAAGATCACCAAGGAAGCCCCGTTCGATCCGGTCTGTACCTATCACGGATATGATAGTACGATCAAGACAGAGGAGCGTCTGGATTATATCTGGGTAACCGACAGTATCCAAATTGATAAATACGGTGTATTAACGAACACATTATACGGACATACACCTTCGGATCATTTCCCGGTGATGGTCGTGGCTGAGTTCTAATATTATCTCAATGTGTCCGATCCCTGAATTCCGAGGGTGTAACCCCTTCTTTCTTCTTAAAGAATGTGGAGAACTGGCCGGCATTCTCGAAATGCAGGCTATAGGCGATCTCGGAGATCGTCAAAGGGGTGCTAGTCAGAAGCTCTTTCGCACGAAGGAGCTTCTGTTGTAATTGATATTGGGCGGGGGAGACGCCGGTGTATTCTTTAAACATCCGGCGAAACCATGAATAACCTAAACCAAGACGGGCAGCGATCTCTTCCGGACTTAATGGGTCCTCGATGTTCTCCTTCATTAATATACGTGCCTCGTTGATTTTATCTACGACATAGGTGTTCGTGAAGGAGTTGTTCTTTTCCTTATAATATACGGAGCCTAATATATGAAGCACGATACTGGAGATCATCTGTTGGTAACCGGATTTCTCCTCCGAGGCGAACTTCAGTATATCCTCATAAAGTCCGACGATCGTAGCGCTCAGCCCGATCCGGTGTAGCGGCTCTTCCTTGGTAAAGAATTTCTTCTCCACACGTTTATCGATATGAATGCCCCGGAAACCTACCCAATACTCATCCCATCCCGTTTCCCGGTCCGGATAATAACTATGCCATTCCCCGGGGAAAAGGAGGATCATCGTCCCTGCGTTTATCTTTTGCGATTTACAAGACTGGGAGGAAAAGTACCCGCTACCTTTCGTTATATATACCAATTGATACTCATTCAGGATGCGCCCGGTCTGAGGCTTGAAATTATACTTCTCCGGATGCCGGGAAAGTGGATAGGCGCAACCCGGCGGGATGAATTGATATCCGACCGTCGTGACGACGATTCCCCATTCCTCATCCGTAGCGCTGATCGTCAAGTAACGTAGTAAATCATTCCGCAGTTCGTTCATGTCAGATTTGAAAGGTTTAAAATCATTTTCGTAAGCAAATATAGCAATAATGCTTCTACTTTTGCTTTCGTCAAACAAATAACTTTGTTAAGCCATGAAGGAATATAATTTTCTAGCCTTTGATATAGGGGCTACCAGTGGACGGGCCGTGCTCGGGACCTTAAAGGATGCCAAATTTGAAATGAAAGAGATCCATCGGTTCCCGAATCCGATGGTGGAATTACACGGACGGTTTTATTGGGATATCTATCATCTTTATACTTCTCTTATAGAAAGCTTGACGATATGCGCCCGGCAAAGAATCCGGTTGCACTCGATCGGAATAGATACATGGGGGGTGGATTTTGGGTATGTGGCTTTGGATGGCTCTTTATTGGGCTTACCTCGTGCTTACCGAGATCCTTATACGGACGGCGCTCCCGAGGACTTTTTCAAACGGATTCCCAAGGAAGAGGTCTATAAGCGGACAGGTATTCAAGTGATGCCGTTTAATAGCTTGTTCCAGCTTTTCAGGGCGGGGCAAGACTCGTTTATACCGCAGGAAGTGGCGGAAAAGATATTATTCATACCGGACCTTTTGGCTTATATGTTGACGGAGCGTATGGTATGTGAATATACGATCGCTTCCACGTCTCAATTATTGAACCCGGAAACCCATAAATTCGATTACAAGCTCTTGGAGGCCGTAGGTGTATCTCCTACTTTGATGTGTCCGGTGGTGATGCCGGGGACGTTGATCGGGCGGTTGAGCGAGCCGATCGCCCGTAAGACAGGAATCGGGGAAATCCCGGTAATCGCCGTGGCCGGTCACGATACGGCGTCGGCGGTAGCCGCTGTTCCTGCTTCTTCTCCTAATTTCGCTTACTTGAGTAGCGGTACTTGGAGCTTGATGGGTATCGAGGTGGAGAAGCCGATCATCAACGAGGTCTCTTTCAAGAATAATTTCACGAATGAGGGGGGTATCGAGGGTACGACTCGCTTTTTGAAGAATATTACAGGTATGTGGATCTTGGAACGTTGCCGGGAACAATGGAAGCGGTCCGGATTGGATTATTCGTACGATGATATGGTTCGGATGGCGGAGTTGAGCGAATTTACTTCTTTGATCAATCCGGATGATCCTCGTTTCGCCAATCCTGAGAGTATGCTACGTGAGATCACGGCCTATTGTGAGGAAACCGGACAGGCTGTTCCCGCTTCGGACGCCGATTATGTACATTGTATATTTTATAGCTTGGCGAATCGTTATAAAGAGGTGCTGGAAATACTCAAATCGATGTCGCCACATCCGATTGAACGATTGCATGTGATAGGTGGTGGCTCTCGGAACGATCTGCTGAATCAGTTGACAGCCAACGCTATCGGTATTCCCGTATTGGCAGGCCCGTCTGAGGCGACAGCCATTGGAAATTGCTTGATACAGGCTAAGTCGGCAGGATTACTGACGGATTGTTGGGAGATGCGAAGACTGATAGCCACCGCATTCCCTCCCAAGGAATTTTATCCGGAAAGGTGATACACATTCAAATCATATAAATTTAAAAACATCATACCATGACAAAAGACAGTTTAATTCAACAGGCATTTGAAGTAGCGGCAGAACGTTATGCGGCCGTAGGTGTAGACGTTCGTAAAGCATTAGAGGATATGAAGAAAATATCCCTATCCCTGCATTGCTGGCAGGCCGATGACGTAAGCGGTTTCGAGAACCAAGGCGGCTCCTTGACCGGTGGTATACAAGTGACCGGCAATTATCCGGGACGTGCCCGTACTATCGACGAGTTGCGCCGGGATGTATTGAAAGCGAAATCCTATATTCCCGGTAATCATCGGCTTAGTCTGCATGAGATCTACGGGGATTTCCAAGGGGAGAAAGTAGACCGTGACGAGGTAGAACCCCATCATTTCGAGAGCTGGATACAATGGGCGAAAGAGAATGATTTCAAGCTAGACTTCAACAGTACCTCTTTCTCGCACCCTAAAAGCGGAGATTTGACCTTGGCGAACCCCAGCGATGATATCCGTAACTTCTGGATCGAGCATACGAAGCGTTGTCGCTGGATCAGCGATGAGATGGGTAAAGCCCAGAACGATCCTTGCATGATGAACCTTTGGATACATGACGGGAGCAAGGAAGTACCGGCCAGCCGCTTACGTTATCGCCGTATCTTGGAGGAATCGCTGGATGAGATATTCGCTACCGAATATAAATGGATGAAAGATTGTATCGAGGCGAAACTCTTCGGTATCGGTCTGGAAAGTTATACGGTAGGTTCCTATGATTTCTATTTGGGTTACGGGGCGAAAAAGAACAAGATCGTTACCTTGGACACCGGCCATTTCCATTTGACGGAAAGTATCGCCGACAAGGTTTCCTCGTTATTGCTGTTTACGCCCGAGATCATGTTGCACGTAAGTCGTCCGATCCGTTGGGATAGCGATCATGTCGTGATCTTGAATGACGATGTGCAGGATTTAGCTCGTGAGATCGTGCGTTGCGACGCCTTGGACCGGGTACATATCGGTTTGGATTATTTCGACGCTACCATCAATCGTATCGGTGCTTATGTCATTGGTAGCCGTGCTACGCAAAAAGCCTTTATGCTCGCTTTGCTGGAGCCGATCGCCTTGCTTCGCCAGTACGAGGATGAGGGTAAGTATTTCCAGCGTCTTGCCTTGCAGGAGGAAGCGAAGAGTCTGCCTTGGGGTGCGGTTTGGGATATGTATTGTCTGCAAAGTGGGGTCCCCGTAGGAGAGTCTTATATCGCTGAGATCGAGAAATATGAGTCCGACGTTACCTCAAAACGGAAATGATAGAGATCGGGATCGGGTTGTTGATCATTGCGATCGGCAGTTTCGGGCAGAGTAGCTCGTACGTGCCGATCAATAAGATCCGGGATTGGAGTTGGGAAAGCTTTTGGTTGGTGCAAGGTATCTTCGCTTGGTTGGTTTTCCCTTATCTCGGAGCGATGTTGGCGGTACCGGAAGGGAGTACCTTACTGGAGCTATGGTGTTCGCCGGGTAGCTTGGGAGCGGTTATCTATGGCATGCTCTGGGGTGTCGGCGGGTTGACTTTCGGGTTGAGTATGCGTTATCTGGGCGTAGCTTTGGGACAGAGCATCGCCTTGGGTACATGCGCCGGTTTCGGTACGCTCTTCCCGGCTTTGTTTGGTGGAACGAACCTGTTTGAGGGAACCGGATTGATCCTGTTGACCGGTGTTTGCATTACCTTGGCAGGTATCGCCGTGATCGGTTACGCCGGAAGCCTGCGGGCCCGGAATATGAGTGAGGAGGAGAAGAAAGCGGCGGTGAAGGATTTTGCCTTGACTAAGGGCTTGGCGGTAGCCTTGCTTGCCGGTGTGATGAGCGCCTGCTTCAATTTGGGTTTGGAATCGGGAAACGAGGTGCTGGCGAAAGCGAAAGAGGCGGGAGCTAGCGATCTGTTCGCCTTGAATCCCGTGATACTGTTGGTTACTTTGGGCGGCTTTTGTACGAACGCTGTGTATTGTATTTTCCAGAACGTGAAAAACGGGACGGGCAAGGATTATTTCTCGGTATCGGGAGGTACATTGCTGAATAATGTCTTATTTTGCGCTTTGGCAGGCGTGCTTTGGTACTCGCAGTTCTTCGGACTGGGGATGGGAAAGAGCTATTTCTCGGATTCCCCGGTTATGCTGGCTTTCTCGTGGAGTATCTTGATGTCGCTGAATGTTATTTTCAGTAATGTCTGGGGCATCTTATTAAAAGAATGGAAGGGCGTGGATCGCCGGACAATCGTGGTATTGATTACCGGCATGTGTATCTTGATCCTTTCCTTATTATATCCAAATATAGTTTAATTAAAATAGACATGATAACACTAAGAAACAATGAACGCCTGATGGCGGAAATAGATCGTATCGCCGAGGTCGCCGGCTATTTGTGGACCAAGGGTTGGGCTGAGCGAAACGGCGGGAATATATCGGTGAACCTGACTACTTTATTGAGCGAGGAGGAGAAGGCGTTGCCGGCTTTGGTTTCCTCGATTCCCTTGCAAGAGGCGATGACGGCCTTATGCGGGCACGTCTTTTATGTGACGGGTACCGGAAAACGGATGCGTTACGTGGCGAAAGATCCTTTCGCCAACGGCTCTTTGATCCGTATCGCCGCCGATGGGAAATCGTATGATATCCTAGCGGAGCAACCGATCCCACCGACTTCCGAGTTGCCTTCCCATTTGTTGATGCACAATTTCTTGCGTGCGAAGGGACGGGATAACCGGGTGGTATTGCATACGCATCCGACGGATATTATCGGCATGACGCATTGCAAGCCGTTCTTGGATTCGGAGAAGATTACCCGCACGTTATGGCGTATGATCCCGGAATGTCGGATTATCGTGCCGAAAGGGGTCGGTATCGTTCCTTACGAGATACCGGGCACTTTGGCGTTGGCGCACGCTACGATCCGTCAGTTGGAGGAGCACGACGTGGTGTTCTGGGAGAAGCACGGTATCCTTGCCGTCGGTGAGGACCTGATCGAGTGCTTCGATGCGATTGATACGTTGAGTAAATCCGCCCAGATCTATTTCAGTGCCCGCATGACCGGTTACGAGCCGGAAGGTATGACGGAGCAGCAATTGGATGACTTGGTTCCGGCTTTTGGACTCTAGCGTATGCGAAAGAAATTAATCATTCTATTCATAGGGATCGGTTCGTTCACGTTGTTCGCTCAGCAGCGAGACCATCGGACACGGGAGTATATCGCTCCGGTCCGTATTGTCTGGCTGCAAGATAGTTCGCGAATTACGGGAGCGAACCATTTGCTTGTTCCGGGCAACGGACAGTCGGATTTGGCGAATAATCGGTTGTGTGTGTTGAAAAGTACGCCAACCGAACATCCCGCTTTGCTGCTTGATTTCGGGAAGGAGTTGCAAGGCGGCCTTCAGCTGGTGACCGGTATGCCGCCGTCTCACGATCCGGTTTCCGTACGGGTTCGTTTCGGCGAGTCCGTTAGTGAGGCTATGTGCGAGATAGATGGCGCGAACGGGGCGAGCAACGATCATGCGATGCGGGATTTCGTGGTATCGCTCCCTTGGCTGGGCGTGCAGGAGATCGGTAATTCCGGTTTCCGTTTCGTGCGTATTGATGTATTGGGTGATTCTACGGAGTTGCAATTAAAAGAGGTCCGTGCGATCTCCACGTTCCGGGATATTCCTTATCTGGGCTCTTTCCGTTGTAATGACGAGCGGTTGAACCGGATCTGGAAGACAGGTGCGTACACGGTCCACTTGAATATGCAGGAATATCTATGGGACGGCGTAAAACGGGATCGTCTCGTCTGGGTGGGGGATTTACATCCGGAGGTAATGACGGTCAGTACCGTCTTCGGTTATAATGAGGTGGTTCCTAAGAGCTTGGATTTGATTCGGGATATTACGCCGCTGCCTAGTTGGATGAACGGTATCAGTTCGTACTCGATCTGGTGGTTGTTGATTCAGCGGGATTGGTATTATTACCAAGGGAATCTTGCGTATCTGCAAGAGCAACGCTCTTATATGACTGCTTTGTTGCGTCACTTGATCTCGAAGGTTGACCCAAGCGGACAAGAGAGACTGGATGGGAACCGTTTCTTGGATTGGCCTTCCAGTGAGAATACACCCGCTATCGATGCCGGCCTTCAATCGCTGATGATACAAGCCATGCGTGCGGGAGAGGAGTTATGTACCGTTTTAGGCGAGGATGCGTTGGCTTCGGAATGTCGTATGGTAGCTTCCAAGGCTATTAAGTTTTCCCTTCGGAAGAAATCCCGGTTCCCTTCGGAGAAAGATCGGATTACGCCCGGGGATAAACAGGCCGCCGCCTTGATGGCTCTGGCGGGTATCATGGATGCTAAGGAGGCGAACGAGCGTTGCTTGGCGGTGGACGGGGCGAAAGGCTTCTCTACGTTTTACGGGTATTATATGCTACGGGCGATGGCGTTGGCTGGTAATTACCAAGGTGCGTTAGATGTGATCCGTACGTATTGGGGAGCTATGCTGGATGTAGGTGCTACGACGTTTTGGGAGGATTTCAATATGGAATGGCTTCCTGACGCAGGGCGTATTGATGAGCTGGTCCCCGCTGGAAAGAAAGATATTCATGGAGATTATGGGGCGTATTGCTATCAAGGTTTCCGCCATAGCTTGTGCCATGGATGGGCTTCGGGTCCCACATCGTGGTTAAGCGAGTACGTATTGGGCGTACAAGTGGTGGAACCGGGTTGCCGTACGGTACGTATCATCCCACATCTGGGAGATCTCGAATGGGTGGAAGGTACGTTCCCCACGCCTTATGGGGTGATCGAGATCCGGCATGAGAAAGGTGCGGACGGTAAGGTGATAAGCCATATCAACGCTCCTGAAGAGATACGAGTTACCCCGTAGCTCTTATACTTAGTTGTAGAATGTATATAATTATAGAATATATGAAACAAACTATTTGCATCTACGCTTTCGCCGCCCTCTTATTAGGCGGTTGCAAAAGCAATAATGAATTAACGATACCTACGAATCTCCGTACGGAATACCTTACGGAGCCTATCGGCTTGGATACTTCGTCTCCTCGCTTTACATGGGAATACTCCGGAAATGAGGAGGGCTTTAAGGCTTCCCGCTATGAGGTGCGGATCGGTACGAGTCCGGACGACTTGCGGCCCTATGCGGAAGGAATGGCCCTGAAACCTCATACCCGTTATTACTGGAATGTTACGGTATGGGATGGTGAAGGGCGTCCGTGCGCTACCTCGGAGACGGCTTCTTTCGAGACCGCTAAGTTCGATCCCTCGGATTGGTCCGCCTCTTGGATTACCGATCATAAGGATAAGGAGTTCGAGCCTGCCCCTCTGTTCCGCAAGTCTTTCCCGGTAGGCAAGGAAGTGAAGGATGCCCGTGTGTACATAGCATCTGCTGGGTATCATGAGCTATTCATCAATGGCGAGCGGGTCGGAACGAATTATCTGGACCCGGGGTATACGCATTTCGATAAACGTATTTTGTACGTGACGCATGATGTTACCTCTTTGCTGAAGCAAGGCGACAACGCCGTGGCCGCTGTTCTGGGAAACGGCTGGTACAATGAGCAGTCCGTGGCGGTCTGGAATTTTCATGAGGCACGCTGGCGGAATCGTCCCCGCCTGCTATGTGAGTTGCGTATTACCTATACGGATGGTACGACGGAGGTGATTGGTTCGGACGAGACTTGGAAGACTTCCACCGGGGCCTATACCTATAATAATATATACAGCGGCGATAAATTCGATGCCCGGCTGGAAGAGGCCGGATGGAAAACCGCTCATTTCGACGATAGTAAATGGGAAGCGGCACTTCCGGCGCAGGCTCCGGCACCTCTGTTGGTAGCCCAGCAAATGCCGGGAATCCGTATCACGGAAGAGGTGAGGCCCGTGTCTATGAAACGTTTCTCCGATCAGTTATATGTATATTCTTTCCCGAAGAACATGTCCGGCCTTTGCCGCTTGAAGGTGAAAGGTGAGGCGGGAACCCGTATCACGTTAAAACATGGTGAGTTGTTGAAGAAAGATGGTCGCTTGGAGCAAGGCAATATCAATGTATATTATCATCCTGTCAAGCCGGACGAGGTATTCCAGATGGATGTCTTTACCTTGAAAGGTACGGGAGAGGAGGAGATTTTCATGCCTTCCTTCTCTTATCACGGTTTCCAATACGTGGAGGTGGAGAGCAGCCGTCCCGTTACTTTAACGGAAGAGAACTTGACCGGCTTGTTTATGCATACCGATGTCCGTCCGTCCGGTTCCTTCGCTTGTTCGAATCCTCTATTGAATAAGATATGGGAGGCTACGATGCAGGCTTACCGCAGTAACCTGCACAGTATCCCGACCGATTGTCCGCAACGGGAGAAGAATGGCTGGACAGCCGACGCGCATATCGCGATCGACCTCGGTTTGCTGGGCTTCGATGGTATCACGCTTTATGAGAAATGGATGGATGATATTATCGATAACCAGCGTGAGGCGGGTGAGATTTCCGGTATCATTCCTTCCAGTGGTTGGGGATATGGCGAGTGGCCGGGTCCGGTTTGGGACGCTGTCATGTTTATCATCCCGAACGCCTTGTATGATTATTATGGAGAGTCTCGCAGTATAGAACGCTTATATCCTACGATGCTGCGATATCTGGATTATTTGAAGACGAAAGAGAAAGACGGTTACTTGCCGTTTGGCTTGGGTGACTGGGTGTATTGGAAAGCTACGACGAATAATGAATATACCTCTACCGCCTACTATTATCTGGATTATAAGTTGATGGCTCGCTTCGCCTCTTTGCTGGGCAAGGACGCCGCTCCTTATCAAGAGAAAGCGAATACCCTCAAATCCTTGATCAACCGGAAGTTCTTCAACGCCGAGACCGGTGTGTATGCCGAAGGGACCCAAACGGCGCAAGCCTTGGCCTTGTATCTGGGACTTGTACCCGAAGGAAAGGAACAACTTGTGGCGGATAAGCTGCGTGAGGTGGTAGCGGGAAATAACTATTTCTTGGATTTTGGTCTATTAGGCAGTAAGACCGTTCCGGCCATGCTTACGAAATATGGCTATATCGAGGATGCCATGAAGATGATCACGAAGACCGAGGCACCTTCTTGGGGATATTGGGTAGAGACGATGGGTTACTCCACATTGCCGGAGACGTGGACACTTAGTCCGAAGTTTGCCGACGCTTCCTTGAACCATGTCTTTATGGGAGATGTCTCCGCTTGGATGATGAACCAGCTGGCCGGTATCAATCATGACGACTCGGCTCCGGGCTTCCGTCATATCCGTATCACGCCTCATTTCGTGAAAGAACTGGATTGGGCGAAAGGTGAGTATCATTCCGTACGCGGCCGTATCGCCAGCGAATGGAAACGGGAAGGGGATCAGGTTATGCTTACCGTGACGATTCCGGCTGATTGCTCCGCCGATATCGTGGTAGGCGATCAGACCGAGACCGTATCCGCCGGTACGCATACGTTTTCATATCCGGTGTGATAAGAACCGTATGACTTTAGTAAGCCGGTAATGACATCGCCTATATTGGCTTATTTTACCTAGTTGTAGAGACGGGGCGTGCCCCGTCTCACCATAGACTGATAGTATTTAAGTTGCCATTTAGCTGGGATGAGACGGGGCACGCCCCGTCTTTACAACTGGGGATTTCGAAAGCAAATAATTGAGAACCTTAAAGATTAAACGTATGAACAAGCTACTTCTTGCTCTTCTATTGTTTCTCCTATCTTTCAGCTGGATAAAAGTGACTGCCTCGGACAGTTGTCCCGCTGCCTTCCCTTGGAAAGCCCAATGGATCAATACCGAGCGTTGCCAAAGCGCTACGAATACTTGGTTGATCTACCGTAAATCATTCGCTGTGACGGATGTCCCGAATCAACTCATCGCCCGTATCGCCGCCGATTCCAAGTATTGGCTTTGGATCAACGACCAACTGGTTATCTTCGAGGGTGGCTTGAAAAGAGGACCTTCTCCTTCCGGGACTTATTACGATCCGGTAGATATCGCCCCTTACCTGACAAAAGGCTCGAACACCATCGCTATCTTGCTCTGGCATTTCGGGAAAGACGGTTTCAGTCATATTAACAGCGGGAAAGCGGCTTTGTTATTCGAGGCGATCGCTCCGGGACTGGAGATCGTCTCCGACGCGAGCTGGCAGTGCGCCTTGTATGAGGCCTATCAAAATACCGACGCCCCTTTCCCGAATTACCGTATGCCGGAGAGTAATATCCGCTTCGATGCCCGTCAAGCGATAACAAACTGGAACCGTACGAGTTTCGAAGGTTCCCTTCCGGGGGCGGTCTGCGTCGGTAAGGCGGGGAAAGCTCCTTTCGGGGAGCTGGTGGAACGTCCGATACCCCAGTGGAAAAACAGCGGCCTGTTATCCTATGTATCCGTCCGGGAATCCTTGAAAGGCGATACCTTGTTCTGTCGTTTGCCCTATAATGCCCAGATCACTCCGTATCTGAAAGTAGAGGCGGAGGCCGGGAATACTATCCACATCCGGATGGATAATTACGAGGGAGGAAGTGAGCGTAATGTACGTGCCGAATATATCACTCGTGAGGGTGAGCAGGAATACGAAAGCTATGGCTGGATGAACGGCCATGAGGTCTATTACATCATCCCCGAGGGCGTGAAGGTGCTGGATGTGAAATACCGTGAGACCGGTTACAACACGGACCTCGCGGGCTCTTTCCATTGTGACGACCCGTTCTACGACGAGCTTTGGCAACGTTCTGCCCGCACCTTATACATAACGATGCGTGATAATTATATGGACTGTCCGGACCGTGAACGTGCCCAATGGTGGGGTGACGAGGTGAATGAGCTAGGCGAGGCTTTCTACGCCCTTTCTCCGTCCGGGCAGAAACTAGCCGTAAAAGGCATCCATGAATTAATGAATTGGCAGCGGGAGGACGGAACGCTCTACGCTCCGGTTCCGGCGGGTAATTGGGATAAGGAGCTTCCTTTACAGATGTTGGCGTCTATCGGTTGGTACGGTTTTTATACGCAATATTATTATAGTGCCGACAGTAGTTTCGTCCCGGTGATATACGACCGGATGCGCCGTTACCTGCACGAGGTTTGGCAAGTCGATAAGAGTGGCTTGGTGATCGAGCGTCAAGGCGCTTGGAGCTGGGGCGACTGGGGCGAGCATGTCGATATGGGTGTATTGACCAACTGCTGGTATTATCTGGCCTTGAAAGCGGAGCGAGCCTTCGCCCTGCAACTCGGCAAGGATAAGGATGCCGATGAGATCTCCCGGATGATGCGTAGCATAGAACGTTGTTTCGACACGAAGTTCTGGACAGGTTCCGCCTATCGCTCCCCCGGCTATAAAGGGGAGACGGACGATCGCTCCCAAGCCATGGCGGTTGTTTCCGGGCTGGCCTCGAAAGATAAGTATCCGGCGCTGACGAAGGTACTTAAAAAGGAGTATCACGCCAGCCCTTATATGGAGAAGTATGTCCTAGAGGCCCTTTTCCAGATGGGCGAGCCGGCGTTTGCCTTGGAACGGATGAAGCAACGTTACACCCGTATGCTGGATTATGCCGAATACACGACCTTGTTCGAGGGATGGGGCATCGGAGCCGAGGGCTTCGGTGGCGGCACGATCAATCACGCTTGGAGCGGTGGCCCGCTTACCTTATTGAGCCAGAAGGTCTGTGGTATCGAGCCAACCTCTCCCGGCTTCCGTACCTTTAAGATCTCGCCTCAATTGGGTCCCTTATCGGAAGCCTCTGCCAGCCTAGAGACTCATTATGGAACCATCCAAGTAAGTATCAAGAAGAAAGGCAAGCGAATGAAGTTCGATCTCCAAATCCCGGAAGGCACCTCCGCCGAACTGATAAAGCCAAATGGTACCCGCAAGCATCTCGGCCCGGGGCACCATCAAGTGGATTAGTGATCTGTGTGTTTGTTATATTTCTCAAAAACAGAAGCAAAGAATAAATATTTTGGTAAAGAACGGAATTTATCCTACATTTGTAATATATAAGTATTATATCGAAGGATATGGAAAAAGAGAAAAATAGCAAGATTACCAGAGAAGAGGCTTTGCGTCGGTTGGAGACCGCACGGAAGCTGAAGCGAGAGTATGTAGCTAAACTGGAAAAAGAGATGAAAGAAGAGTTTAAGAAACGTACAGGGCAAGAAGCTACTTATTTTGAAGTATGGTAAGCCTTAACCTTGAACGTATAAATTCTAATTCTCCTTATGCGGTAACAGCTCTTAGGGATTCTATGTGTTTCCGGTTTGTTACGGACTTTGGTGTGATTTATTATGCAAGCAGAGTATGCGCAATCGCCTTTTTGAGTTTTGGTTTCATTCCTCGCCGCGTAAATCTGATTTCGCTTTCATGTCTGCGGACATCCGAGATGCAGATGGGATACAGAATTATGCGGCGATTATTATTCGACTCGATAATCCCAATTTGAAGTCTATAGTCGCGGAGTTTACTGAAACAATACAAATGCTTAGTCAAAAGCCGGAGTAAAATGTATGTGTTTTCTCCGGCCCGGGGCACCATTGGGTGGATTAGCGATCGCCCTCTGTTTTCCTGCGGACATACACCCGGTGGCTTCCATAACCCGATATGGTGAGCCCACTCGCCGGATCGCTGCTGAGTCGTAGTAGCTCCCGGTTTGCGCTACTGCGTTTTAGTCCGGTGATAGCCATGTAGTCTTGTATGCGCAAGAATGGGTGCTCGTGAAGGTAATCCAATGCCCGCGTCCGGCGCTCCTCTTCGGTGAAGGGCGATTTCCATACACGGCTGATACCTCCCCGTCTTAAGTTGCAACGCAGGTTAGTTTCCCGTACCAGTTCCTTGTCGGCCCGGTAGTTGATGCCATTCACCTCGATGCTCCGTGCGTTACGCTTCGGTTCGTCACCATCCAGCGAGTCGATCTCCTTGTCCTTCACCACGCCTAGGCGGGGCGTGAACGTACCGATGCCATCCAACGTGACCGACTGCCCTTCCGCCATGCAATAGGCCAGATGTTCCGCTACTGTCGTCATCACCTGTATTACGCTACCCCTGCTCAAGCCCGATCCGGGGTAGGTGATCCGTTCCACGAAATCCTCCATATCCATGTTCCGTTGTATCTTCATCCGATAATACACCGGCTTTTCCCCCGTCCCGTTCAGGTCGCACATCTCTTGCTTGATATATTCTGCCATAACTGCTACTAGGTATAATTGTTCGTATCTTCAAGTTAAAAACATTCTTCTTACTATATACAAATATACTTATTACTTGATCTATTTCCAAATTATCACTGTGGAATGTATAGACCGCGTCGTGATTTGTATATTCTACGTCTTGATCTGTACAGACCACGTCGTGGTTTGTAGAATTATACAGTATGCAAACAAGAATCCATCTGCTACCGATAAGGTATTTATGCGGTATCGGAGCGTTATTTACTTAGGGAGAAGCGGGCAACCCTCACGTTTCCTCCGCCAAGTACGTCGGCCAACCCTGCGGGATTCTCTTTCTTCCCTAAACGGGTATAGCTGTAAGACGAGGAAAAGGTCTCGTAGAAAAGGACTACCGTATTCGCTCCCCATAGAATTAGGTCGCTTGTATGGATTATACCCGAACGTATTGGTCGCGATCAAGAGTATTATACTCGTTTTCCCTGCTCGTATGCTTGCCTCAAGGTCGGGTTCCCTTCGATCTCGCCCACGTGCCACACACCACCGCAGAATAGCGTTCCTTTCACGGTCGGGTTCTCCAGACAGTCGAGGAATCCCATAAAGTTGGCCACAATGCGATCCATGATGCCGTTATCGTCTTCAGCGGCCGTGGCGATGAAGTAAAACTCCTTGTTTTTCATTTCGGTATAAGGACCGCAGCAACGGTCTATCAGCGTCTTCATCTGTGCGCTCATGGCATAGAAATAGACCGGCGTAGCCATCACGATCACATCGGCGGCAAGCATCTTTCCGATAATCTCTGCCGCGTCATCTTTTTGTGGACAAGGCTTCTTGTATTGGCTGCACACGCCGCATCCCGTGCAGGGGTGAATGGTCTTGTCTCGCAGAAAAACCTTTTCCACACGATGACCGCTTTCGATCGCCCCTTGCATAAACTCATCGCATAGCGTATCGGAATTGCCTCCACGACGGGGGCTGGAAGATAAAATCAATACATTTTTCATGTTTACTGTTATTTATTAGGTTCTACATTCATTTTTAGGATACAAAAATAGCGAGATAATCCCTATCTTGCGGTAGACAAATTACGGATGTTATGACCCTAATTACATAATAATACGGAAGAATGATCACAACGGACTCCGGTGAGCAAGTCGAGGCACTTGCTCCCATCATCATTTCGGCCAGCCGGTCAACGGATATTCCGGCCTTTTATGCCAAGTGGTTCTTTAATCGTTTGGCCAAGGGGTATTGTGTTTGGTATAATCCGTTTAATCGGCGGAAGATGTATGTGTCGTTTGAGCGGTGTAAGGCAATCGTGTTTTGGACAAAGAACCCGAAGCCGATATTATCTTATTTGCATGAGTTGGATAGGAGGGGTATCCATTATTATTTCCAGTTCACGTTGAATGACTATGTGAGCGAAGGCTTTGAGCCGAATGTGCCGAGCGTTACGCAACGGGTGGAGACATTTCGGGAGTTGTCGGAAATGATAGGGAAGGAACGGGTGATCTGGCGATTCGACCCATTGATTATAACTCCATCTATCACGCCTCGTGTCCTGCTTAGCCGTATTTGGAAGATCGGCAATCAGTTGAAAGGATATACTGATAAGCTCGTGTTCAGTTTCGTAGATGTAAAGGCGTATCGTAAGGTACAGAACAATCTTATAAAAGAGACGAATTGCTTTACGAAAGAGGATGTGGAAACCGCTGAGATGAATGCGATGCAACGTCAAGAAACTGTAGAGGGATTGGTGAAGTTGAGGGAAATTTGGGCTTCTACTGGTTGGAATGTGACACTCGCTACTTGTGCCGAGGATATTGACCTTACGGTTTATGGCATTGAGCATAACCGGTGTATCGACGGTGATTTAATGGAGCGTGTGTTTGGGAAGGATTATGAATTGGTTTATTATCTTCGAACAGGCCAATTACCAGAACCGGATCTTTTTGGTACGTTTCCCGCTTTACCCGACAAACGCAAAGACCTAAAAGACAAAGGCCAACGGAAAGCCTGTGGTTGCATGATAAGCAAAGATATCGGTAGGTATAACACTTGCCGCC
>ENA-UEOL01001317-UEOL01001317.1-human-gut-metagenome-genome-assembly--contig:-NODE-1317-length-16265-cov-10.275142_pt1 | contig 16265 bp, 9 predicted proteins | sample MGYA00242884_ERZ507884 | MGnify/ENA primary metagenome ERZ507884 (study PRJEB26167, sample SAMN06115417) | human gut metagenome | host: Homo sapiens | place: China:Chongqing | collected 2015-03-06... | reverse complement strand
TGTGGACCAGCCTGGGCTTGAACCAGGGACCTCCAGATTATGAGTCTGTTGCTCTAACCAACTGAGCTACAAGTCCGAGAATTAAGTTGCGTTCTTAATTACGGTGCAAAAGTAAGTCTTTGACTTGAAACTTCCAACTAATCACCACATTTTTTTATAAAAAAGTATCTCTGTAATAGCTTTGTAATATATATGTTGTATTTTTGCCACAACATAACTTACTAATTATTAGGCGAAATGTCACAGATTCAAGAAAAACAGACTTTGAATGGATTATCCGATCAAGAGGTAATAGAAAGTCGTAATAAGAATGGTATCAATTTACTTACTCCTCCTAAGCGCCCTTCTATGTGGAAGCTTTATTGGGAGAAATTCCAAGATCCGGTAATTAGAATACTTTTGGTAGCTGCTGTTTTTTCTTTAGCTATCTCGGTATTCGAAAATGAATATGCTGAGACTATCGGTATTTTCTTTGCTATATTTCTGGCTACAGGCATCGGCTTTTACTTTGAATATGATGCTAATAAGAAGTTCGACTTGCTGAATGCGGTGGGCGAAGAGATTCCCGTTACGGTGATACGTAACGGAAAGATTCGCGAGATTCCCCGCAAGGAAATTGTGGTAGGGGATATCGTTATCCTTAATACTGGAGAAGAAGTTCCAGCCGATGGTAAATTGCTTGAGGCGGTGTCGTTGCAGGTAAATGAATCTACGCTGACGGGCGAGTTGATGGTTGCTAAATCTACCGATGAGGCTCATTTTGATAAGGAGGCTACTTATCCGTCGGACGAGGTGATGCGTGGTACCACTATAACCGATGGTCATGGCATTATGCGTGTAGAGCGTGTGGGCGATGCTACCGAGATTGGTAAGGTGGCGCGTCAGGCTACAGAGCAGAGCCAGGAACAGACCCCTCTTAATATCCAGTTGTCAAGATTGGCAAGTCTGATAGGCAAGGCTGGTTTTACTATCGCCATTCTTACGTTTATTATATTCACTTCGAAAGATTTATACGAGTATCTTAGCGTTAATGCGGTAACCGATTGGCATCAGTGGCTCGATATTGCTCGCATCGTATTGAAGTATTTCATGATGGCTGTTACGCTTATTGTAGTGGCTGTACCAGAAGGATTGCCTATGAGTGTAAGCCTCAGTCTGGCGTTGAATATGCGTCGTATGCTGAAGACGAATAATCTGGTAAGAAAGATGCATGCGTGCGAAACGATGGGAGCCATAACTGTTATATGTACCGATAAGACTGGTACGCTGACGCAGAACCTGATGCAGGTGTACGATTCTAAGTTGGATGAAAGTCGTGCCGACGTGATAGCGGAAGGCATTTCTGCCAACTCTACAGCGTTTCTTGAAGAGAAAGACGGTAAGCCAAACGGAGTGGGAAATCCTACGGAAATAGCTTTGTTGCTGTGGCTCAACGGTAAAGGAAAAGATTATATGTCGTTGCGCGAATCGGCTAAGGGTGTAAATCAGCTTACTTTCTCTACCGAGCGCAAGTATATGGCTACGTTGGTAGAGTCACCGGTAATAGGAAAACGTGTGTTGTACGTAAAGGGTGCTCCTGAGATTGTGATGGGCAAATGCAACTTGCCGACAGAGCAGATAGAAGCCAACAACCGCCAACTTTTGGAATATCAGAACAAGGCGATGCGTACCTTGGGCTTGGCTTATCGTATTGTTTCGGATGAGCCTGAAACCGATTGCGCTACTTTGGTTGCCGAAGGAGGATTGACCTTCTTGGGCATATTCGCCATTAGCGACCCTATCCGTCCTGATGTTCCCGCTGCTGTAGAGAGATGTCAGTCGGCTGGCATCAGCATAAAGATTGTTACCGGCGATACTCCGGGTACTGCTACCGAGATTGCGCGTCAGATAGGTTTGTGGAAACCCGAAGATACCGAGCGTAATCGCATTACGGGAGTTGAGTTCGCTGCTTTAACCGATGAGGAAGCCCTCGATAGAGTTCTCGATTTAAAGGTTATGAGTCGTGCCCGTCCTATGGATAAGCAGAGATTGGTTCAGTTGCTTCAGCAGAAGGGTGCAGTAGTGGCAGTAACTGGCGATGGTACAAACGATGCCCCTGCGCTGAATCATGCACAGGTGGGATTGTCTATGGGTACCGGTACTTCGGTAGCTAAAGAGGCAAGCGATATTACCTTGCTCGATGACTCATTTAATAGCATCGCTACGGCTGTTATGTGGGGACGTTCTCTGTATAAGAACATCCAGCGTTTCATTGTATTCCAGCTTACCATTAATGTGGTGGCTTTGCTCAGCGTTTTGCTTGGAGCCTTCTTCGGAAGCGAATTGCCGCTTACCGTTACTCAGATGTTGTGGGTAAATCTTATTATGGATACATTCGCTGCTATGGCGTTGGCGTCTATCGCCCCGAGTGCTGATGTAATGAACGAAAAGCCGCGTCACCGCTCTGACTTCATTATTACTCCCACTATGCGGAATCATATTTTCGGTGTCGGTTTAGCTTTCTTGGTATTGCTTATGGGTGCGTTGGCATATTTCAATAATTTGCCCGGCGGAATGAATACTCATCACTTGACAATGTTCTTCACGTTATTCGTCATGCTTCAGTTCTGGAATCTGTTCAACGCCAGCGTGTTTGGTACCAATCATTCGGTGTTTAAAGACGCTAACCATGCAAAGGGAATGCTTAGTGTAGCCGCAATTATCTTGGTAGGACAGATAATTATAGTTACTTTTGGCAGAAAAGTATTTCGTACAGAGCCGCTTTCTGTTGCCGAATGGCTTTATATTGTAGGAGGTACATCGATTGTCCTTTGGATAGGAGAGGCTTCGAGAGCGGTTAAGCGACTGATAAGTAAAAGACATGGATAAAAACATAAAAAACATCATATTCGATTTTGGTGGAGTATTAATAGATTTGGATGTAGAAGGCTGTCTGTCTGCTTTTGAGCAGGCAGGCGCTAAGGACATCCGCCAGTATGTAACCGGAACCAACGAACTGGGTTTCTTCAAGGATTATGAGTGTGGAGCTATTTCTACACCTCAGTTTCGCGAAAATATTCGTCAGTATATAGGTCGCGAGTTGAGCGATGCAGAGATTGACCGCATCTGGAATAGCGAGCTGAAGAGCATTCCGCAAGAAAAGTTTAAGTTAATAGAAGAGCTGAGCGGTAAGTATCGTTTGTTCATTCTTAGCAACACTAATGAATTGCATTGGAATCATGCCATGTCGTACGCTTTCGATTGCGACGGAAAGGACATGACCAAGTACTTCGAGCGCATGTTCGTATCGTACGATATGCATTTGGCGAAGCCCGATCCGGAGATATTCAAGCAAGTATTGAAAGAAGCCGGACTCGTTGGCGAAGAAACGCTGTTCATTGATGACTCTAAGGTAAACTGCGCTGCGGCTGTTTCTGCCGGTTTGCATTCGGCACATTATGAAATCGGAACCGATCTTAAAGATCTGTTCATGTAATATCATACACTTTCGCATATGACAATAATCACGGATACTTCGCATTTGTCTCTTTCTCCTTGTGTGGCTACTATCGGTTGTTTCGATGGGGTACACAGGGGGCATCGTTATTTGGTGGAGCAGGTTTGTACGGAAGCGCGAAAAAGGAATATGCAGAGTGCCTTGATTACTTTTCCTGTTCATCCCCGTCAGGTAATGCAGAGCGATTATTGTCCGCAGTGGCTTACCTGTCTGCCTCAGAAACAGGCTTTAATACAGACATTGGATGCCGATTACTGCATTCTTTTGCCGTTTACTCATGAGCTTTCCATGCTTTCTGCCCGTGAGTTTATGCAGCTTTTGCATGAGCGTTATAATGTGTGTGCGTTGGTCATAGGGTACGATCATCGTTTCGGGCATAACCGTAGCGAGGGTTTTGAAGACTACTGCCGATACGGTGAGGAGTTGGGCATGGAGATTATACATGCCACCGGATTGATAGAAGACGGGGTTTCCATCAGCTCGTCGTTAATACGTGGCTTGCTGAAAAAAGGAGAGGTGGAAAAGGCAAATCATTATCTGGGATATAATTATTATTTGGACGGAACGGTGGTAGACGGATTTAAGGTAGGTAGAAAATTGGGTTTCCCCACAGCCAACCTGAAGCCTTCTTGTAGCGACAAGTTGATACCAAGTACCGGAGTATATGCAGTTTATGTATATGTAGAAGGGAAGCGTCATGTAGGTATGCTTAATATCGGTCATCGCCCTACGTTATCTAACGGCACGGAAATAAGTATCGAAGTGAATATATTCGATTTTTCAGATAATCTATACCATCATTCCATGCGCATAGAGTTTGTGCGTTTTATCCGTGCCGAGCAAAAGTTTGATTCATTAGAATTGCTTGTAGAACAATTAAAGTGCGACAAGCTATCCGTATTGTCTTTATTAGGAGATAAATAGCCATTTTTTGTAGAGAGTCAACGCATACCAACATGATTTTCACTATCTTTGTGCGCAATCTTTACAGAATAATAAATCAATAATTATAACTTATGGAATATAATTTCAGAGAAATCGAAAAGAAATGGCAACAGAAGTGGGTCGATAACAAGACTTACAAGGTTGTAGAAGATGAATCTAAAAAGAAATTTTATGTTCTTAATATGTTCCCTTATCCATCGGGAGCAGGCTTGCATGTAGGACATCCGCTGGGGTATATCGCCAGCGATATTTACGCTCGATATAAACGCTTGCAGGGCTTTAACGTGTTGAATCCTATGGGATACGACGCTTATGGTCTTCCGGCAGAACAGTATGCTATCCAGACAGGACAGCATCCGGCTATTACTACCGTAAACAATATCAACCGCTATCGTGAGCAGCTCGATAAGATTGGATTCTCATTCGACTGGGACCGTGAGGTGCGTACTTGCGACCCTCAATATTATCACTGGACTCAGTGGGCTTTCCAGAAGATGTTCAATAGTTTTTATTGCAACGCTTGCGGTAAGGCTATGCCTATTGAGAAGCTGGTAGAGCGTTTTGCCAAGAAAGGTTCAGAAGGACTTGATGTAGCTTGCAGCGAAGAACTGAATTTTACTGCCGACGAATGGAATGCCATGAGCGAAAAAGAGCAGCAGCAAACATTGATGAACTATCGTATCGCTTATTTGGGCGAAACAATGGTTAACTGGTGTCCGCAGCTGGGTACCGTTCTTGCTAACGACGAAGTTGTAGACGGTGTATCAGAGCGTGGCGGTTATCCTGTAGTTCAGAAGAAGATGCGTCAGTGGTGTCTTCGTGTATCGGCATACGCACAGCGTTTGCTCGACGGACTTGATACTGTAGACTGGACAGATTCGTTGAAAGAGACTCAGCGTAACTGGATTGGCCGCTCAGAAGGTACCGAAGTTCGCTTTAAAGTTAAAGACAGCGATGTAGAATTCACTATATTTACAACTCGTGCCGATACAATGTTCGGCGTTACTTTCATGGTTTTGGCTCCCGAAAGCGAATTGGTGGCACAACTTACTACCGAAGCTCAGAAAGCTGAAGTTGAGGCTTACTTGGAACGTACCAAGAAACGTACAGAGCGCGAACGTATTGCCGACCGTCGTGTAACAGGTGTATTCAGCGGAAGCTATGGTGTTAATCCGTTTACCGGCGAAGCAGTTCCTATCTGGATTAGCGATTATGTATTGGCTGGATATGGTACAGGAGCCATCATGGCGGTGCCTGCACACGATAGCCGCGACTACGCATTCGCTCGTCATTTCAACTTGCCTATCGTACCGTTGGTAGAAGGTTGCGATGTAACAGAAGAAAGCTTCGACGCTAAAGAAGGTATCGTTTGCAATTCGCCTAAGGCTGGAGTTACTCCGTATTGCGACCTTGTACTTAATGGCAAGACTATTAAAGAAGCTATCGCTGCTACTAAAGAATATGTAAAAGCTCATAACTTGGGTCGTGTTAAGGTTAACTACCGCTTGCGCGATGCCATCTTCTCACGTCAGCGTTATTGGGGTGAGCCGTTCCCTGTATACTACAAAGACGGTATGCCTTACATGATTGACGAAAGCAAATTGCCTTTGGAACTTCCTGAAGTAGCTAAATTCCTTCCTACCGAAAGCGGAGAACCTCCATTGGGTCACGCTACTAAGTGGGCATGGGATGTACAGAACGGTCAGGTTGTAGAAAACTCTAAGATAGATAACGAAACCGTATTCCCTCTCGAACTGAATACAATGCCGGGCTTCGCCGGATCGAGTGCTTACTATTTGCGTTATATGGATCCGCATAACGATAAGGCACTTGTATCAGAGCAGGCAGATAACTATTGGCAGAATGTAGATTTGTATGTAGGTGGTACAGAACACGCTACCGGACATCTTATCTACTCTCGCTTCTGGAACAAGTTCTTGTTCGATATGGGCACAAGCGTAAAAGAAGAGCCTTTCCAGAAATTGGTTAACCAGGGTATGATTCAAGGTCGCAGTAACTTTGTATATCGTATTAAAGATACCAATACATTTGTTTCGCTTGGCTTGAAAGACCAGTACGATGTTACTCCTATCCACGTAGACGTTAACATTGTGCAGAATGATGTTCTCGATGTTGAGGCATTCAAGAACTGGCGTCCTGAATATAACACAGCCGAATTCATATTGGAAGACGGAAAATACGTTTGCGGATGGGCTATCGAAAAGATGAGTAAGTCTATGTATAACGTGGTTAACCCCGATATGATTGTAGACCGTTTCGGAGCTGATACATTGCGTATGTACGAAATGTTCCTCGGCCCTGTTGAATTGTCTAAGCCATGGGATACCAACGGTATAGATGGTGTACATCGTTTCTTGAAGAAGATGTGGAACTTGTTCTATAGCCGCGACGGACAGTTCTTGCCTACCGAAGGCGTTGCTTCTAAGGAAGAATTGAAATCTATCCATAAGTTGATTAAGAAGGTAACAGGCGATATCGAAACCTTCTCTTACAATACTTCTGTCAGTGCGTTTATGATTTGCGTAAACGAGCTTACACAGCTTAAATGCCGCAACCGTGAGGTTCTGTCATCATTGGTAGTTCTTATAGCTCCGTTCGCTCCGCATATTGCTGAGGAATTGTGGGAGGCTTTAGGAAACGCTACAACAGTGTGCGACGCTAAATGGCCTGTCTTCAATGAAGAGTATCTTAAAGAAGACACTGTTAAGTACACCATTTCTTTCAACGGAAAGGCACGTTTCACTCTCGAATTCCCTGCCGATGCCGACAACGCTACTATAGAAGCAGCGGTAATGGCCGATGAACAGAGCCAGAAATGGATAGAAGGTAAAACGCCGAAGAAAGTGATTATCGTTCCGCGTAAGATTGTTAACGTAGTTCTTTAATCTTTTCTGAATACGCTTGTTAAGTTATGGAGAAACTGTTGAAAAAAAAATTGGGAAGGGAAGCGAAAGACTACCTTAACATTACTTTGGGGTTGTGCATTTATGCGTTGGCATGGGCCATGTTCTTACTGCCTTATCAGATTACCACTGGTGGTGTTACTGGTATTGCTGCCATCATATATTATGCCACAGGTATTGAAATTCAGATTTCATACTTTGCCATCAATGCTGTCTTTTTGGGATTTGCGTTGAAGATACTAGGTCCTCGTTTTAGTGTTAAGACTGTTTATGCCATATTCATGCTGACATTCGTGTTATGGTTGTTCCAGTTTTTGCTGAAAGACGATGCTGGTAATTTGCCGCAATTGCTCGGTCCGGGACAGGACTTTATGGCGTGTGTCATTGGTGCCGGCATGATTGGTCTGGGTATCGGATTGGTATTCTCGGCTAATGGAAGTACTGGAGGTACAGATATAATCGCTTGGATTATAAATAAGTATCGCGACGTATCGTTGGGACGTATGATGATGTATCTTGATATTATCATTATTTCGTCATGTTACTTCATTTTCCATGATTGGCGCCGTGTGCTGTTTGGTTTTGTTGTACTGTTTATCATGAGTATCGTAATAGACCATGTTATCAACACCAACCGACAGTCTGTACAGTTCCTTATTTTCTCGCGTAAGTATAACGATATCGCCGAAGGTATATCAACGAAGATAGATCGTGGCGTTACCTTGCTCGACGGAAAAGGTTGGTACAGCAAACAAGACATCAAGGTTGTAGTGGTGTTGGCCAAGAAGCGTCAGTCGGAAGATATATTCCGTTTGATAAAGGACATCGACCCAGATGCTTTCATCTCGCAGAGTAATGTAGTAGGTGTGTATGGCGAAGGATTCGACAAGCTGAAAGTGAAATAATAAAGAGCTATATTATTATAAACAAGAAGAGGGTACGACATTTGCGTTGTACCCTCTTCTTGTTTATAATGGTATGTTATTTCGTTTTCTCAATATTACCCAGCATCTTCTTCAGATGGATGTAGTGCTGTGCGTTTACATTGTTCGCCTTATCTGTAGTGATATGGCTTTCTACGTATTGGCGTATCTTTTCAAGATGCATTTCTACGTATAGCGGAACGTCTGAGCGAAGTACCGTATCTCCTATAGGCAGTAGTTTGCTCTTTTCGTCGGGTTTCAGTGCTTTTTCTAGCAGAGAAATATAGTTGCGTTCCTGCTGACGACGGAAATAATCGTTCTTTGCATCAGAGCCGTTTATAGGCTTCCATACGGCTGCAAATACATCGTTAAGGTATTCGTCAAGGGCGTAAGGTTCGGAAGCATCCTGAGCCGAAGAACAGATATTATAGAGCATTACAGGATTAAGCAGTACCGATAAAGTAGCATTTTGTCTGTTTCGGATGTCTTCTACAGGGCGTACACCGGTCTTTTCGGTCACGTTTTCAGGATATAGCCATAGCGGAGCGTCGAACACGTTGCGTCCTAACCATTCTATCGCTTCTTTCTGCAGGCTGCGTGGCACTGCGTCTGTCGGGCGCATTCCTGGGATAGTGTTTTTATATCGTCCGCCAATGTTTTTCTGAACGTGCATAGTATATCGTTGATACTGCTGGCGTACTGCTCCATATATAGACGTAAGGTCGTCGTACTGATAGTCGGGTTGTGCTGTCCAAGTCAGTATGTTTTCCATCACACGCTTCAGGTTCTTTATGCCATATTCGTTGGCTTTCATGTTATTGTCGCCTAAGTCCTCGCTTTGGCTGCGTGGGTCCAGTCCTCTGCCTTCGTCGCCTACATACATCAGTCTGTGGTCTGCCTTCAGGCGTTGCGATACTTCTGTGCGCAGTGCTTCTTGTTCTTTGAACTCGTCTTTAAAGTCCGGGCGATACTGATATCCCCAGTGAATAGACCATTTATCATAGTCGCCTATGCGTGGGAATAGCCCTTTCTGCGATATTCCGTCTTCGGGTTGTGCTACATAATTAAAGCGAGCATAGTCCATAATAGATACAGTGTGTCCGTTGGCTTCTACCCATGCTTTATCGCGCAGTTTCTCTACCGGAGTAGCCGAGCTGGCTATCATATTATGGCGCAAGCCGATAGAATGACCTACCTCGTGCGATGAAACGAAGCGAATCAAGTTGCCCATCAGTTCGTCGCTGAAAGTCATGGTACGTGCACGTTTATCCATAGGGCCGCACTGCACCATATACCACTTTTTAAGCAAGTTCATCACATTATGATACCAGCATACATGGCTTTCCATGATTTCGCCGCTGCGTGGGTCTACTATGCGTGGTCCGTAAGCGTTTTCTGTTTCCGATGGCAGATAGCGTATTACGCTGTAGCGTGCGTCGTCTATATCCATATCAGTATCTTGGGGCCATTCTTTGGCGGTGATGGCATTCTTAAAGCCTGCCTTTTCGAACGCTTTGTTCCAGTCGTTTATTCCGGCTATCAAGTATGGCACCCATTTCTTTGGGGTAGCAGGGTCTATGTAGTATACAATTTGTTTTTTAGGTTCACACAGTTGGCCTTTACGATAGCGTTCCGGGTCTTTAGGCTCTAATCGATAACGCTGTACTATGGCTCGTTGCTTGGTTACTTGTTGTTCGTCAGAAAATTCTGTAATCGAGTTTTGGAAATAACCTACGCGTTCATCGGCAAAACGAGGGCGCATTGGCTCTTTTGGAAGCATTACGATGCTGGTGTTAAGTTTTATTGTTACAGCGCCGCTTTGCGAAGCTCTGATTTTGCCAGCCGATGCGTTATAGGTGCGCATGGTAACTATCTCCATATTGATGGGGAAGGTCTTTATGGTATCAGTAAATGTGCGGTCTGATGCTAATGAACTAACGCTCAGTTGTGAGCGGTCGGCTTGTGTTAGTCCGAACAGCTTGTTGTCGGCTGTGATTATTTTCGATACATCTATGAGTTGTGCTTTGGTTTCTGGGTTTCGTCCGATAACATCGAAGCGGAAGATGATGGGGTCTACGGTTGACTGTTTCAGCGCTTTTGCTATGTTGTCTTTCTCAGGAGCGAATTGCGACTGTACGTATTCGCGTAAGAAGAGAGTCTTTTCGTTATGCTGTTCCCAGTAAACAATACTGCTGTTTACCTGTTCTCCTGTTAGTTTCTTGAATCCTTGTGGCACGGCACGAAAGCGTGTTACCGCCAGCATGAGTCGTCCCATCAGCGAGTCGGGCACTTCAACAAAGTACCAATTATTCTTTATGTGTCGCACTGTACACATACCTTCTGTCACGCTTCCGCCTTCTTTTATCAGCTTTTCGTAGGCGGATGGCTTCTCCTTCTTTTTCTCTACGGTGTCTTTAACTTCGGTTTTATAGCCGTAGTTGGTTTCCGCAGCTACTCCTTGCCATGTAAATAGGGCAAGAAGGGCAGGTAATAGAATCTTTTTCATTCCTTTTTTATTTATCGGTTATATTTTTTTAGGGTTTTAGTCGGCCCTAATTTAGGCTATAAAAAAGAAAGAGGCAACTTGCCGAGTGGCAAATTACCTCTTTCTTATGATTTGTTTATAATCGACTAATGCCGTTTATAAGTTATTTCCAGAATTTGTTCTGCTCCAACTTAGTGTTTACAGAAAGCTCTCTTGACGGGATAGGCAAGAACTGATGCTTGTCTGTAGTGTTGTTAGCGTATGCAGCTGCACCAAGGAAGTTATTACCTGGAGCCCAGCGCTTGGTAGCTGTAGCAGCACCCAACTTATTGTGGATAGCATCTACATATATACCCCAACGAACGAGGTCGTACTTACGCAATGATTCAAAGCAAAGCTCGCGTGCACGTTCATCGCGAACTTCTTGTTGGAATGTAGTATAGTCCATATTCTTCAGAGCTTCCAATCCAGCGCGTTCGCGTACAGTGTTGATAGCTTTGTAAGCTAATTCTGTAGGACCATTGTTAGCTTCATTTTCAGCTTCTGCCTGCATCAGCAATACGTCAGAGTAGCGCAATACAGGGTAGTTCTCCGGAGTATAGTTCTTATGCTTCATAGACGATGTTTCCCATTCGCGGCGGAATTTACCACAAGAGCGCTGTACAATCTGATTGTCTTTCCATGCTACTTCAACGTCTTTATTGTTGATTTGGTAAGGAGCGATATAAACGTCGCGGCGTTTGTCTGTATCGCTATACAAGTCCCACAGAATCAAAGTAGGTGCATAGAAAGCGTAGCTGTATCCCTTACCAGGGTTAGCTGTACATTTCTGCAAGTTACCTATTACATTACCGATACGTCCGTCAGTATAGATACCTTGTCCGTCGCCTTCACGGTTACCAATAAATTCTACCTCCCACATACTTTCGTTGTATTCAGTGTCGTATTTATCAGTAGCCATGCACTTCCACATAGCATATAAGTCTGGGTTAAGTCTGTGCTGATTTGTTGCAACTACTTTACCTGCCCATTCCGCTGCTTTTTTGTAGTCTTCAGTACCTCCGTTGATAGGGAAGCCTGCACGCCACAAATATACACGTGCCAAGATACCCATTACGGTGTTCTTCTTAACGTGCGATGGTGAAAGTGTGTATTGTGTGTCGTCTACCATGTCTACACATTCTTCCATTTCCTGAATAATCCAGTCGATAGCTTCTTGGTGAGAAGTTGCCTCCAACGGTGAGTCGTTCACATCCTGGAATACTTCCTTACGCAATGGCACTTCGTACCATCCCTGTACCAGCAAGAAGTGGTAGTAAGCGCGGAGGAACTTAGCTTCTCCTTTGATGCGTTTCTTAACGTCATCATCCATGCTTGCGTCGTCTACTTTTTCTATCAAGATGTTGGCGTTGTTGATACCGCTGTACAATGATTTCCAGCAGTTCCAAATATCTGTATTACTTGGGTTATGGTCGTTACCGAATACTTGGCTCGACAATGCACCTGCGTTGCGCTGATAGTAGCTCAAGTCGTCGATGTTAGATATCATGCAAGAATATCTGTTACCGTATACATTTTCACTAGCCATTGTCCAGTATACACCTGCCAATGCCATAGTGCATTCTTTTTCGTTGCTATAGAATGTTTCCGGGGCTACGAAATCGTAAGGATCTGTTTCCAGGAAACTTTCGCAAGAACTTACAGTCAGTGCCGCACACAATGCTAAACTTGCGGTACGTATGTTTCTGAATATTGTTTTCATATTAAAGGTTCGTCTTTTTTTAGAATGTTACATTTAAGCCGAGTGAAAGATTGAACGCACGTGGGTATGCCGACCAATCGAATCCCGGTGTAAGTACTGAGTTACGAGTTGATACTTCAGGGTCGCTTCCAGAATAGCTGCTGATAGTAGCTATGTTTTCTGCAGAAACATAAACTCTTGCGCTACTGATGTGGAGCGGGTGCAATGTTTTCGGCTTAAAGTTGTATCCCAAAGTAATGTTCTTCAGTTTTAAGAACGATCCGTCTTCCACATAAAGTGAGCTATATTCGCCAGCTCCTTGAGCTTTTGCACGTGGCATATCGCTGTATGGGTTGCTTTCAGTCCAACGGTTTGCGTAAGTAGCGAACATGTTGGTGTTCTGCTTGCTCGACGGGTTTTCGAATATCATACGGTTGGCGTTCAGGATATCGTTTCCGTAGCTCCAAGTCATGAAGATATTCAAATCGAAGTTCTTATAAGTGAAGTTATTGGTGAAACCGCCAGTGTGTTTAGGCTGTCCGTTACCGATAGCTACTTTATCAGCGTCGTTTATCTGCAGGTTATCGTCCATGTTCTTATATTTCGGGTCACCCGGCTGAGTGTTGGCTGTGTAATAAGGAATGCCTGCTTTCAGTTTGTAGACAGTTTGTCCTTTATCGTCAACACTTGTATCGAAGTCTTCGTACTTATAAGTACCTTCATATACAAAACCGTACATCTTACCAGCCGATTCTCCTACCTTGCTGATGTAAGCAGGCATGCTCTTATATTTGTTGTCCCAGCTGATATAGCTTGTCATGTATTCCTGACCTGAGTTCAAGGCAAGAATCTTATTGTCGTTGAATGCGATGTTGATGTTTGAAGTCCAAGAGAAGTCTTTCTTCTTGATGTTGGTTGTTTCTAATGTTACTTCAAAACCCTTATTACGCAACTTACCGATGTTAAGTGTTGCAGAAGAGAAACCAGAGCTGGCTGAAATGTCTGCGCTTAACAACAGGTCTTTAGTTGTTTTCACGTAGTAGTCCATTGTCAAGTTGATGCGGCCGTTCAAGAAGCCCAAGTCAACACCGAAGTCGTACTGTTCGGTAGTTTCCCACTTCAACAGAGGGTTAGGCATGCTTGCCAATACGTATCCGTTAGTGAATTCACCGTTCCATGGGTATTTGTAAACGTCATCGCTTGTAACGAGTTTTGCCATGTAGTCGTAGTTACCGATACGGTTGTTACCTGTCAAACCGTAGCTGAGACGCAACTTACCGTTAGACAACCATTCGCTTGTTTTTTCTTCGATGAATTTCTCGCGAGAGAATGCCCATGCAAATGAACCAGAAGGGAAGTAACCCCACTTGTGGCCTTTTGCGAACTTAGAAGAACCGTCGGCACGCATTGTTGCTGTAAGGTAGTAAAGCGATTTGTAGCTATATTTAACACGTCCGAAGTAAGACATCATGGTGTTTTCACCTTTCGATGAAGATACTGTAGGGTTAGCACCCTTGTCCAATCCTGCCATACCGAATGATTCGTTGGTAATCTGTTCGGTTGTGATAGAATGAGAATATGTAGTTTCTTTCTGGAACGAGAGACCTAACAATGCGTCGAATTTATGGCGCTTGTTCTCGAACTTATAGTTCAAGGTATTTTCATTCAAGTAGTTTCTGTTCTCTCTTTGCAACAAAGTAGCGTTGATACCCTTGCTCTGAGTGTTAGACGGGTGGCTGTTACCGGTTCTTGTCTGTGAGCCGTTGAACTCTTCGTTCTTGTAGTCTGTAGCGTTATAACCGCCCGATACTTTCAACTTCAATCCTTTGATGAATTCATATTCTGCGCTGGCGTTGTACTGCAGAACGTTGTTTGTTTTATGGCGATATTCGTTGCGTGCCGACAATACCGGGTTGAATCGGTAGTCTTCGGCCATGTTTACGCCGTCATCGTACATAGTGTTCAGCAAGTCTGTACCCTTAGGAGATACCGGACGGAATGCCCATACACTATACATATATGCAGTAGAAACTGCAGAAGTACCTGTAGAAGGGGTAGGACCGTCTTGTACGCTGCTTGCGTAGTTTCCGTTCATGTCTAATTTCAGTCTCTTGTTTACCTTCTGGCTGATGCTGAATCTACCCTGGTAACGTTTCAATCCTGAGTTGATAATAACACCCTGCTGGTCGTTATAAGAAAGAGAAGCAGAATATTTCAAGTCGCCCTGACCGCCTGTAAGAGATACATGGTGGCTGTGAGTAACGGCTGTGCGGTAGATATAGTCTTGCCAGTCGTAAGAAGGAGCAGAACGATAAGCTTCCAAGTCAGGATAAAGCTCTGTATAGTAAGCCGACTTGAATTCATCGCTATCCTGCATAATTTCTTTCTGCAATTCAACGAATTCGTATCCGTTCATTACGGCAGGAGTATTCTTAACCTTACCTATAGTCATGCTACCGTTATAAGTGATGGTGGGTTTTCCAGCCAAACCTTTCTTGGTAGTTACGATAACAACACCGTTGGCACCACGAGCACCGTAGATAGCTGTAGCCGAAGCATCTTTCAATACGTCGATAGACTCGATATCGTTAGGGTCGAGCGAGCTCAAACCAGATGACTCTTGTGGGAAACCGTCGATTACGTAAAGCGGAGCTGTACTACCTGTAAGTGAACCTGCACCACGAATAATGATGCTGTAGTTATCTCCCAAACCACCATCGCTTGACGATACCTTAACACCGGCGATACGTCCACCGAGGCTTTCGGTAATGTTGCTTACCGGAGTCTTCATCAAGTCGCCAATGTTGGCAGAACCGATAGAACCTGTCAAGTCGGCCTTTTTAACGTCACCGTAACCTACTGCTACTACAGTAACTTCTTCAAGTGCCTGTGCGTCTTCTACCAAGGTAACGTTGAATACCTTCTTGTTTCCGATTTTGATTTCTTGAGTTTTGTAACCGATAAATGAGAATACAAGAACATCCGAGCTCTTGACATTGCTAAGTGTGAACTGTCCGTCTAAATCTGTGACGGTACCGTTTGTGCTGCCTTTCACGACGATGCTCACGCCTGAAAGTTCACCCATTGTGTCGACTACCTTACCTGTTACTTGTCCGGCATTTTGTGCCTTGATACTAAATACACAGCATAAGAGTGCAACCAATAGAGTCAAAACTGATTTCTGCTGATTCATAAAATATTAATTAAACTTAGATTATTGTATGCGTTTTTCGTTCTCTTTTTAGCTTAAGAGGTGGTGTGTTATAAAATGTTTATTTATGCGCAAATATATACAATATATATTAATAGAGTTAATATAATTGTCCAAAACAATGTCGAAAATTGTACAAACACGGACGTTTTCATACCGGAACCCTGTAAGTATATGGTATAAGGGGGTGTATAAGTTTGATGATTGTAATAAGAAACGATTAATTTTGTTGCGTTTTTTATGAGGCGACTGTTAACAATTGTTTTATAAAAACGTTAGAGTAATATGGTGCGATAAAGTCAGTTTTTAACTTTCGGAAAATAGTCTGTTTTTTAGATATGATAAAAATTGCATACACAAAAAATCTCTGTTGAAATGCCGTAAAAAGAATGTGATGTTTCTATTGAAAGAATGCGATGAGTCAAGCGAAAGAATACGATGAATCAAGTAGTTCATTGCATTCTTTCCATTTAAAATCCAAACAAAGTTAGATAATTCATCAATAATTAACTTTAGTTATATATCTTTGCGCCAGGATGT
>ENA-UEOL01001312-UEOL01001312.1-human-gut-metagenome-genome-assembly--contig:-NODE-1312-length-16292-cov-9.081283_pt1 | contig 16292 bp, 9 predicted proteins | sample MGYA00242884_ERZ507884 | MGnify/ENA primary metagenome ERZ507884 (study PRJEB26167, sample SAMN06115417) | human gut metagenome | host: Homo sapiens | place: China:Chongqing | collected 2015-03-06... | reverse complement strand
GTACAAAATTAGGAATTTTATAGACACTACCAACGTTAGCGGTATTCTTTTTCTTTACTTACCGCAACTTGGGTACGGAACGATAATTTTAGTACTTTTGTCGCCTACTTCGGGACCTAGAACGCCCGGGCTGTATTTATCCGATTAATTGAATTGATAAAGGAATGGGAATTTCATCGCCGCTTGTTGATTTGCAAAATCAATATGATCTCCTGCAGAAAGAATATGAATATGAGAAGGAAACATACCGACAGCAATCCGAGCGTACGGGTTTGCGAAAACGAGTGGCGCAGGGCCTCTGTTGGTATCCGGTCACTCCGGGACGCAGTTATCATAACTCCTTAAACCAATTGGTGATCGAGATCGAAAGAACAGAAAACCGGGAGATCGAGCATAATTTTGAGTACGGGCGCCCGGTTTGCTTCTTTACGGCAGATATCAGTGGTAAATTTAAGTATCTGGATTTCTCCGCCACGATCAGCTACGTGCAAGAGGACCGGATGGTGGTAGTTCTCCCCACTCCTTCCGCCTTGATGGATATACAAGGAAAAAGCAATGATCTCGGCGTGCAACTCTACTTCGACGAGACCAGCTATAAAACGATGTTTTCCGCTCTCTCGGACGTGATGCGGGCAAAAAACAACCAACTCTCTCATCTAAGGGATGTATTGCTGGGACAGGAAAAACCGAGACAGCGGGAATTATTCCCGATCCGCTTCCCTTGGTTGAACCGCTCGCAGGAAGAAGCCGTAAATAAGGTATTGGGAGCGAAACAAGTATCTATCGTACACGGCCCTCCCGGAACCGGGAAAACAACCACCTTGGTGGAAGCCATTTACGAGACCCTTCACCGGGAGAATCAAGTGATCGTTTGCGCTCAAAGCAATACCGCCGTAGACTGCATCTCGGAGAAACTGGTAGATAGAGGCATTAACGTCCTGCGCATCGGGAACCCCACTCGTATCAATGACAAGATGCTCTCTTTCACATATGAACGCCGTTTCGAGTCGCATCCGGATTATCCCGAGTTATGGAGCATCCGGAAAGCGGTACGGGATATACAATCCAATATGCGAAAGAAAAGCCGGGAGGAACGGGATACGATCCGAAACCGCCTCTCCCGTTTGAAATTCCGGGCGACCGAACTGGAAGTCAAGATCGATACAGAGCTGTTCGACGAGGCTCGTGTTGTCGCTTGCACCTTGGTTGGCTCCGCAAACCGGGTCATGATGAACCGGCACTTCACGACCTTGTTTATCGATGAGGCCGCCCAAGCTTTGGAAGCCGCTTGCTGGATAGCGATCGGCAAGGCAGACCGGGTCATACTAGCGGGCGATCATCACCAATTGCCCCCTACTATTAAATGTATAGAAGCGGAACGAGAAGGCTTAGGACGTACCTTGATGCAAAAGATAGCCCACACGAAACCGGAAACGGTCTCTCTCCTGAAGATCCAATATCGTATGCACGAGGATATCATGCGCTTCTCCTCCCAATGGTTCTATCATAACGAACTCGAATCCGCTCCCGAGGTAAGTGGGCGGGGAATCTTGCGACTGGACACTCCCATCGTATGGTTCGATACGTCCGAGTGCGATTTCACGGAAAATACGAGAGAGGAGACCATGAGCCGTGTCAACAGGCAAGAGGCGGAATTGCTCGTGGAACAATCACGCTCCTATATACAGAAAATATCCAAGGAGAGAGTGTTGGAGGAGAATATCGACTTCGGATTGATCTCCCCTTATAAGGCGCAGGTACAATACATCCGTAAATTAATCAAACAGGACGCTTTCTTCAAGCCTTTACGCAGACTGATTACCGTACATACCGTAGACGGTTTCCAAGGGCAAGAGCGCGATGTCATCTTGATCAGTTTGGTGAGGGCCAACGAGGATGGAAAGATCGGTTTCTTGAACGACTTACGGCGCATGAACGTAGCGATCACCCGTGCCCGTATGAAACTGATGATCTTGGGAGACGCTTCCACCCTTACCCGGCACGCATTTTATAACGAACTCTATAATTATATCTCCCAAAGAGGTAAAATAATCACGATCAACACGAAACAAGAGCATGAACTATAAATTATTGGTACTGGATTTAGACGGTACACTGACAAACAGTAAAAAAGAGATCACCCCGTTTACGAGGGAAACCCTTCTGCAAGCGCAGGAAAAAGGATTGCATCTAGTCTTAGCCTCCGGCCGGCCCACCTACGGTATCGTGCCTTTAGCCGAGGAACTGAACATGAAGCAATATGGTGGTTTTATCCTTTCCTTCAACGGCGGTAAGGTGATCGACTTGATGACAGACAAAGTACTTTTCGAACAGGCTTTGCCACCCGATATCGTACCTGTTTTATACAACCGCTCCAAAGAAGCGGGACTGGCTATCCTTTCCTACAACGGTAAATATATCTTAAGCGAGCATCCGGAAAATAAATACGTACAATACGAATCTTTCTTAACCAAAATGAAGATCAAGGCTACCGACGATTTTCTGCGGGATTTGCATCAGCCAGCCGATAAATGCTTGGTGGTAGGCGAACCGGAGATGTTGGTATCGTTGGAAGAGAAGCTCCGCCAAGAATTAGGGAAACGTATCAACGTATATCGTTCCGAGGCATTCTATCTGGAGCTTGTCCCCAAAGGTATCGACAAAGCCGCCTCGTTATCCCGCTTACTAGAGCGAACCCGGATAAAACAGGAGGAAGTGATCGCTATCGGCGACGGTTTCAACGATGTATCCATGATCCGTTTCGCCGGATTGGGAGTCGCTATGGCCAACGCCCAGCCCCCTGTCAAGGCCAATGCCGACCGCATCACCCAATACACGAACGATGAGGATGGAGTGGCTCGTTTCATCCAAGAATTGCTTTGAAAAAAACACGTACGTATTTTCCGAGAAACACGTACATGTTTTCGCAAGAACACGTACGTGTTTTTTCAGAGACATTTACACCAGTATCGACACAGGCCAATGCCTATATCGGCATAAGCCTGTACGTATATCGCCGCAAGGCTACACCGATATAGGCGTGAGCTTGCGCCGATATACGTAAATTCCTTTCATGGAAATGTCTTCTAACTATCAACTATTTTATGTACATTTGTATTCTAAACCATAAAATAAGACGCCATGAAGTACAAATTATTAGTCTTAGACGTAGATGGGACGTTGCTTAACGACAAGAAAGAGATAACTCCCCGGACCCATGCCGCCCTGTTAAAGGCTCAGCAGATGGGAGTTCATGTTGTATTGGCATCCGGCCGACCCACCAACGGGGTTCAACCCTTGGCGGAGGCTCTTGAATTGAATCATTACGGTGGTTTCATATTATCTTATAACGGAGGTCAGATCATCAATGCCCAGACCGGAGAATTGATGTTCGAGAAACGAATCGATCCGGCCATGATTCCTTATTTGAACCGGAAGGCGAAGGAAAACGGTTTTGCTATCTTCACGTATCACAAGGACTATATCCTGACCGATAGCCCGGAAAACAAGCATGTCCAAGAGGAGGCCGAACTCAATAAGATGCGCATCATCGGTGTGGAGAATTTCCCGGAAGCGGTGGATTTCGCACCCTGTAAGTGTATTCTTACCAGCGATGACGAGAACAATCTAGTGGGTCTCGAAAATCATTGGAAGAAACGTCTGGACGGGGTATTGGAAGCTTTCCGCTCCGAGGACTATTTCTTGGAGGTAGCTCCTCATTTCATCAATAAGGGAAATACGTTGGCGGTATTGATGGAGATGCTGAATATCACGACCGAAGAGGTTGTCGCTATTGGTGATGGCGTAGCCGACGTATCCATGCTTCAATTAGCCGGTACCGGCGTGGCGATGGGTAACGCACGCGACTCCGTAAAGGCTTGCGCCGATTTCACGACCTTATCTAATAATATGGATGGTGTGGCGGTAGCGATCGAGAAAGCGATCCTTGCCACGATCAAACCCACGGAGGTTCCGTTAGATCAACTAAACGCACGGGCCAAACATGCCTTAATGGGTAATCTAGGCATTCAATATACCTATGCGTCGGAGGATCGTGTGGAAGCGACCATGCCTGTAGACGAACGGACCCGCCAGCCTTTCGGTATCTTGCACGGAGGCGCTACGCTGGCTTTGGCGGAGACCGTGGCCGGACTAGGTTCCATGATTCTGGCGAAACCGGACGAGATGGTAGTCGGCATGCAAGTTAGCGGCAGCCATATGTCGTCCGCCCACGAGGGAGACACGGTACGTGCCGTCGGGACGATTATCCACAAAGGCCGTTCATCCCATGTGTGGAACGTAGACATATTCACCTCTACCGACAAACTGGTTTCCTCGGTACGGGTAATCAATAGCATACTAAAGAAGAAATGATTCCAAGAGATTCTTACGAAATAATAGACACGTTGATCAAGCAAGGCCGGAGTTTCGCTATTTGGCGTATTCCCGGTGAGGATAGGCACCATTTCAGGATGCAAAGCGCCGGCTCTCCTTGCCTATTATACGACATAAAAGACTTAAATGAACGGAGCGGTTTTGTAATCGCTCCGTTTCAGGTGACAGCGGAACGACCTATCGTTTTAATCCAACCGGATTGCTTTGAAATCCCCTCCGAATCCGATTGGGATTTCTCTCGAGAGAAAAACGAATTCCCTTCGAATGAAATCGAAATCCCATCCGAATCCGAGGAGAAGGAACGATACGCTTACCATTTCTCCCTGTTTACCAGCCCTTTGCTAAAAGGAAGCCAAGATAAACTAGTCCTATCCCGTAGCAAAACGATCCGGAAAGATCCCTCTTTCTCACCCGGCAAGGCATTCTTCGCCGCAGTAGAACGATATATCCGCTCCTATGTCTACCTTTGCCATACCCCGGAAACCGGAACTTGGATGGGTGGGACACCGGAAATCTTGTTATCCGGCGAGAAAGGCGACTGGCAAACGGTAGCTTTGGCCGGAACCCAATCCTTACGAGACGGGAAATTACCGAAAAGCTGGGACCATAAGAATTGGAGAGAACAGCAATTAGTCGCCTCCTATATACGCCGCCAGCTGTCCACCTTGGGTATTACTCCCGAGGAGAAGGGGCCTTATTCAGCCCGGGCCGGAGAGGTTTCCCATTTGAAAAGCGATTTCTTCTTCTCCTTGCCGAATCCCGAGAAGCTGGGTGATGTCCTTCAACTATTACACCCTACTCCAGCCGTTTGCGGTCTTCCCAAGGAGGAGGCTTATCATTTCATCATCGAGAATGAGGGGTACGATCGTAGCTATTACTCCGGTTTCATCGGTTGGCTGGATCCCAAAGGCAAAACAGATCTGTACGTAAACCTCCGTTGCATGAATATCCTCCCCCAAACCTTTACGCTGTATGCCGGAGGCGGTCTGTTGGCGGCCTCGCAGCTAGAGGATGAGTGGCAGGAGACAGAGGATAAATTAGATACGATGCGGAGAATAGTGGGTAATTTATAATTTTATATCATATAATGTATAGCGATAAAAAGAACATCCTTCAATTGGTAGCCTTGCTGATAGAGCACGGCGTAAGTAATATCGTGCTATGTCCGGGGAGCCGGAACTCTCCGATTGTGCACACATTGGCAAACCATTCGTTCTTCAATTGCCATTCCGTGACGGATGAGCGAAGCGCGGGATTCTTTGCCGTAGGGCTAGCGTTGCACGGAGGTAAGCCGGCGGCTGTTTGCTGTACCTCGGGCACGGCCTTGCTGAATATACATCCGGCGGTAGCGGAGGCTTTCTATCAGAAAGTTCCGCTTGTCGTGATATCCGCCGACCGCCCCGCCGCATGGATCGGGCAAATGGACGGACAGACCTTGCCGCAACCCGGGGTGTTCGGCTCGCTGGTGAAGAAATCGGTACAGCTACCGGAAATACATACGGATCAAGATGAATGGTATTGTAATCGATTGATCAACGAGGCTTTGTTGGAACTGAACCATCACGGCAAAGGGCCGGTTCATATCAACGTCCCGATCTCCGAGCCTTTATTTCAGTTCACGACACCCGAATTGCCGAAGGTACGGGTAATCACCCGTTATCAAGGCCTAAACGTGTACGACCGGAAATATGACGATCTGATCGAGCGTTTGAACAAATATAGCAAGCGAATGATGATAGCGGGACAAATGAGCTTGATCTATCTCTTCGAGAAGAAAATATGCAAGTTACTATACAAGCATTTCACTTGGCTCTCCGAGCACATCGGCAACCGTATCGTACCGGGATTGCCGATCAAGAATTTCGACGCCATCCTGTACGCTACCCCAGAGGAGGAAAAAGAGAAGCTGGTTCCCGAGCTCGTGATCACCTACGGCGGCCATATTGTCTCCAAGCGGCTGAAAGAGTTTTTGCGGAAACACCCGCCTAAGGAGCATTGGCATGTCTCATTGGATGGGGAGGTAGCGGATTTATTCGGTAGCCTGACCACGGTGATCGAGATGGACGCTTTCGAGTTTCTGGAGAAAATCGCTTATATGCTGGAGAATAGGCAGATTGAATATCCGAAGGCTTGGGAATATAAATCCCGGAATCTGCCGGAGCCGGAGTTCGCTTACTCCGAAATGGCGGCGATCGGTGGTTTGATACGTTCGCTTCCGGCTGAATCTGCCTTGCATCTGGGGAATAGCTCCACCGTACGTTACGCGCAATTGTACACCGTACCCGAGACGGTTGAGGTTTGTTGTAACCGAGGTACGAGCGGGATCGAAGGCTCTTTGTCTACGGCCATCGGATACGCCTCGGCCTCGCAAAAACTAAACTTTATCGTTATAGGCGATCTTAGTTTCTTCTATGATATGAACGCATTGTGGAACGGAAACTTGCACAATAACCTTCGCATCCTGCTCTTGAACAACGGAGGTGGCGAGATCTTCCAAGCCTTGCCGGGATTCAAGATGAACGAGCGTACGCACCGTTACGTCACCGCCTCCCACCAGACCTCAGCGGAGGGATGGGCCACGGAAAGGGGATTCTCCTACTCCGCCGTTCATAACGCCGAGGAGTTGGCAGCTGCGATGAGCGCCTTTACCCAAACGGAGCAACCGAGCGAACATCCCCTATTCATGGAGGTTTTCACGGACAAAGCGGAAGACGTACGATTGCTCAAGGAATATTATCATCAACTAAAAAATTCATCCCAAGCACAAAACATATAATATATGGAAACGAAAAGAGAATGGACAACCATCAAGGAATACGAGGAGATCTTATTTGATTTCTACAACGGCATCGCCCGCATTACGATAAACCGGGAACGGTATCGCAACGCTTTTACCCCGACTACGACCACGGAGATGAGCGACGCCTTTTACATCTGCCGGGAACGTCCGGACATTAACGTAGTCGTTCTGACAGGAGCCGGAGATACGGCGTTTTGCGCGGGAGGCGATATGAACGTGAAAGGACGTGGCGGCTACGTGGGTAAAGACGGCGTACCTCGCTTGAACGTATTGGACGTACAAAAGCAGATCCGCTCTCTCCCGAAACCCGTCATCGCAGCCGTGAACGGTTTCGCTATCGGCGGCGGACACGTATTGCACGTGGTTTGTGACCTTACGATCGCTTCCGAGAACGCTATCTTCGGACAGACAGGCCCTCGTGTGGGTAGCTTCGACGCCGGGTTCGGCTCTTCTTACCTCGCCCGTGTGATCGGACAAAAAAAGGCCCGTGAGATCTGGTTCCTATGCCGCAAGTACAATGCACAGGAGGCTTTGGATATGGGTCTGGTAAATAAGGTAGTCCCCTTGGATAAATTAGAGGACGAGTACGTTCAATGGGCCGAGGAGATGATGTTGCTTAGCCCGTTGGCCTTGCGCATGATCAAGGCGGGCTTGAACGCCGAGTTGGACGGACAGGCCGGTATACAAGAGTTGGCCGGAGACGCTACCATGCTTTACTATATGACGGACGAGGCGCAGGAAGGCGGCAAGGCATTCTTGGAGAAACGCCGTCCACGCTTCGAGGACTACCCGAAGTTCCCGTAAAGGGAATTGAGAATTGAGAATTGAAAATTGAGAATGAATGGTGAAGGAGAGGTTTTATAAAACAGAGGTGGTTCCCCGGTGCTTGACTTTCAAGCGACCGGCAGGAACCTCACGGGGTGTTTACACGACCCGGAAATTGTGGGAGGTCCGAATCCGCAAGGAAGACGAACCCTCGGTTATTGGTATCGGAGAATGTGCCCCCCTGCCGGATCTCAGTTGCGATTATGGAGTGGATTACGAGATCACGTTATCCAAGGCTTGCCTCGATCTGGAACAGAAGGGATATGTTGACACCGAATCTTTGCGCCATTACCCATCCATCCTTTTCGGATTGGAAATCGCCATGCGTCATTATGAACAGGGTGGTTGGCGGCATTACGACACGCCCTTCTCGCGGGGGCAAGCGGGCATCCCCATTAACGGACTGATCTGGATGGGCGATTATAAGTACATGCTGGAACAGGTAGAGGAAAAGATGAAGGAGGGCTTCCGCTGCGTCAAGCTGAAGATCGGCGCTATCGATTTCGACCGGGAACTCTCTTTATTGAAACATATCCGCACGCATTTCTCCGCCAAGGAAATAGAGCTTCGGGTAGATGCCAACGGCGCTTTCACTCCCCCGGAGGCGATGGATAAACTGAAGCGGCTCGCCGAGATGGACTTACATTCCATCGAGCAGCCTATCCGTGCCGGGCAGTTGGAAGAAATGGCACACCTTGCGGCAGAGTCACCCCTTCCCATCGCTCTCGACGAGGAACTGATCGGCTGTAACGCCCCGGACGAGAAACGGCGGTTGTTGGAAACTATCCATCCCCAATACATTATATTAAAGCCTTCCCTCCACGGAGGTATCTCCGGATGTACGGAATGGATTCACTTAGCGGAAGCTATCTTAGGGAGTACCCCTGAACAACCTAAATGGTGGGTCACCTCCGCTCTGGAATCGCAAATCGGACTGAACGCTATCGCCCAATGGTGCGCCACGTTAGGTAACCCGCTACCGCAAGGTCTGGGAACCGGCGAGATTTTCAAGGATGATAAACATCGGTTGATCCAACGAAAAGGAGACACCATCTGGTTCACCAACGACCTTTGACCTATGCCGATACAAGAAGATTTACAGGCATTCTTAGCTGAATGGCACGATCCCTCCCCTTTTCTGGAAGTCCAGACCTCCGGCTCCACCGGTACGCCCAAGCGGATGAGAGTGCGCAAGGACCGGATGCTGAACAGCGCCCGGCTTACCTGCGATTATCTGGGTCTTAAGAAGGGCGACAAGGCCCTGTTATGTATGCCCCTGCGCTATATAGCCGGAAAGATGATGGTGGTCCGCTCCCTATACGCCGGACTGGATCTGGAGGTGCGTGAACCCTCCGGACACCCGTTGGCGGATTGGGGGGATACGCCCCTGCGCTTTGCCGCCATGATCCCCTTGCAGGTTTACAATACGTTGCGAGTACCCGAGGAACGTAAACGGCTGGAGCAAACGGATATCCTGATTATCGGCGGCGGGGCGATCGACGCGGCCTTGGAACAGGAGATACGGCAGATGCCAAACACGGTTTATTCCACCTACGGAATGACGGAGACGCTGTCTCACGTCGCCCTGCGCCGGCTGAACGGGCCGGAAGCCTCGCCCTATTACCATCCCTTCCCCTCGGTGACGTTATCCTTGTCGCCGGACAATACCTTGGTGATAGACGCCCCATTGGTTTGCGACGAGCGGCTGGTGACGAACGATGTCGCCCGCCTGCTGCCGGACGGGAGTTTCGCCACTATCGGAAGGAAAGATAATATCATCAATAGCGGAGGTATCAAGATACAGATCGAGGAGGTGGAAGAGCGGCTACGGCCCTACCTAGACCTCCCCTATGCCATCACCGCCGCCCCCGACCCTCGGTTGGGAGAGGCGGTAGTCTTACTAATCGCCCCAAGGTCATGTGAAACGGTATCACCCCCTCGGGTGACACCACACATGAAAGCTATCATGAGCGACTCCGCGCAGCTATCATGTGAGGTATCGACAGTGGCTCTCGCCAGCCTGCCCAAGTACCTCCGTCCAAGGCACGTCATAGAGGCAAGCGAGATCCCCCAAACCGGAAGCGGCAAGATCGATCGTGCCGCCTGCCGGGAGCTAGCGAGAAATATCATCACAAAAACACTATAAACATGAAAAGGATTCTAACAATCACCGCGGTCTCCCTATTGGCCTTATCGCCTATGTACGGGCAGGATTCTTGCCGATACCCGCAAGATCCTACCTTGGAGAAATCGCAAGCCTACGCAGGATACGACTGCGTCACCTTGCTGGACAGCACCGCCGTCACGGTACAACCTACCGGCTCGGGGGCTTTCGCCGTATGCAAGGCTTTTAAGGTACAGACTCCCAAGGGAGCCGTCGCCAACCGTATCATCAAATACGATTACGACCCGCTGACGGCGCATGCCGAGTTTCGTTACGCCACGATCTACCGTGCGAATGGCGACGTGATCAATCTCGACGTGACTGGGGCTTGCGACTATGCCGCCCCCGCACGTGCCATCTACTGGGGCGCCCGGCAGATCATGCTGGAAGTGGGCCGCCTGCAACCGGGAGATGTCGTGGAGTACGAGATCGCCAAGAAAGGTTTCACCTACGCCTTGCTGACGGCGGGCGACGACGAGCGTTTCATCCCTCCTATGCGGGGACAGTTTTACGATATCGTCCCCTTCTGGGCTACCGAGCCTACCGTGCGTAAGGTATACCGGGTATCCATGCCGATGGAGAAAGAGTTGCAATTCCAGTTCTACCAAGGCGAATGTACCTCTTCCATGCGATATGAGGATGGACGGAAAGTATATACCTTCGCCTCCGACGATATCCTTCCTTTCGCCAAGGAACCGAATATGGTAGACCTATTCGACGCTGCCCCGAAGCTCATGATGTCCAGCACGCCCCGCTGGGAAGATAAATCCGTATGGTTCAATAAGGTTAACGAGGATTACGGAAGCTTTACCGCGATCCCGGAAGCCCAAAGGAAGGTAGACGAGCTGATCAAAGGCAAGAAGACGGAAATGGAGAAGATAGCCGTATTGACCCACTGGGTAGCCGATAACATCCGTTACTCCGGAATCTCGATGGGTAAAGGCGAGGGTTTCACGCTTCACAACCTAAAGATGAATTATACCGATCGTTGCGGTGTCTGCAAGGATATCGCCGGTACGTTGATCGCCTTCCTCCGCATGGCCGGATTCGAGGCTTACCCGGCGATGACCATGGCGGGAAGCCGTGTAGAAAGCATCCCCGCCGACCATTTCAACCATTGCGTGGCGGTGGTAAAACTGGCTAGCGGCACGTATATGCCTCTCGACCCGACTTGGGTTCCTTTCTGCCGAGAATTATGGAGTAGCGCCGAGCAACAGCAGAACTACCTCCCGGGTGTGCCCGAAGGCTCCGACCTCTGCCTGACCCCTGTCTCCGCCCCAGAAAACCACTACGTCCGCATCCACGCTGACAACCGCCTAGACGAGAAAGGCACGCTCCGCGGACAATTCACGATCACCGCCGAGGGACAGTCCGACAGCAATATCCGCCGCATCTTCACCACCGGATGGCAATCCGACTGGCAGAACACGATGGAGAAGCAATTGCTGGCCGTATCCCCCAACGCCAAACTGCTTCGTGTAGATTACGGTAAGGACCCGAAGAACTATCAAGCGGCCCCTATCAAGATCACGTTCTCTTATGAGATCCCCGATTATGCGATCATCGCCGGAGACCAGATGCTTATCAAGCCGCTAGTCATGAATAACCTCTACAATCAAGTGAAGAGTTTCTTGCGTATCGATACGAAACCGGAAAACCGTGCGTATGGATTCAAGGACGCTTGCTCCCGTTTGGTAGAACAAGATGAGACCATCCGTCTCCCCAAAGGCTATACCCTCCTGAACGCCCCGAAGAATGACGCCCTGCGAAGCAATGCGGCCGATTTCGAAGGTTCCCTTTCACAGGAAGGCGACCGGAACATCGTCTTGCGCCAGAAGCTAGCGTTGAAGAAGCGTGTCTACGACGCAGCCGACTGGAAAGGCTTCCGTTCCGCCGTGAACGCCTATAAGAGTTATGGTGACTATTTGATTATCAAGAAATAAAAAAAGAAAGACAATGATTAAGATAACCTATAAACTGATTCTTCTCCTAAGCTTGTTAGCGATGACGGTTACTTCATTCGCCGCATCGGAGGCTGAGTACGGGAAAGTATCGAAAGCTTGGACCTTGCATGCCGACGGCAGCCAAGAATATCGATCCTCCATGGAGTTGACGCTCTTCACGCATACCGCAATGAATAGCACGTATGGCGAGAGTTTTATCGTCTACAATCCCGATTTCCAAACACTGAAGATTCACTCATCCTATACGAGGCAGAAAGACGGTACGATCGTAAAGACACCCGATAACGCCTTCGTGGAGGTCCTGCCCCGTTTCGCCGCCGACGCTCCGGCCTATAACCAACTCAAGGAAATGGTCGTGGTACACACTGGCCTAGAACTTGGGGCCACGATTTACTTGGATTACTCTATTATCACAAAACCGGGCTACTATCCGGCTCTGGATATCAACGAGCGACTACAAGAGACCTCTCCCGTGAAGGAATGCAAGGTCTCTATTTCCGTACCGGAAGGGACCCCCTTGGCTTGCGGTCTATACGGCTCCCCCGTAAAAGCCGTGGAAGAGAGCCATGACGGTATAAAGGAGGTACACTGGACACTACGGAACATTCCCGCTTCCTCCCGTGAGGCTTTCCAACCAAAGAACCGTGAGGCTTCACCCCACTTGGTAGCCTCTACCTATCCTTCAGGTAAAGCGGCCTTAGCCACTTTGGATAAGCGCTTAAAGGAATCGCAGGGATACGAGAGCAAAACCTTCGCCCAATTCCTCACCGATAAAAGCGGTAACGAACAAGAGAAGGTGAACATCATCCGAGACCATATACTCAACAATCTCAGTACCTGTCCTATCCCCATGGCGATGACCGGCTATACCGTCCGTGACATCGATACCGTTCTCCGCAGTGCTTACGGTACGCCGCTAGAGATCGCACAGCTCTTGAACGTGATGTTGAATGCCGCCGGAATCCCGTCGGAAGTCCTCGCCGTCTATCCCGGCCATCTCGATACGGACGCTTGCGGGCTGGCTGCCATCCAGACACTAGCCGTAAAAGCCACTGTCGATGGGAAAGACCAATACCTATCCGCCTCCCCGCTGACAAATCGTGGCGGACTAGATAAGGTAGTCTCCCTCTCCGGAACTTCCATTGAGATTGAGACCACACCTATTCAGATTAAGGAAAGTAGATCCGTGGCCATCTCCGCCGATCAAGCAAAAGACGGTTTCGCCATCTGCGTATTGCCAGCCATCTCCGCCGGAATCGATAGCTGGGGCATGAGTGCCTTGAACAGCAAGCGTTCCAACTTATTCGAACTCCCCTCCCTAATCAGGGAAGAGGTAACATACACGGTTACTCCCGCCGAGGGCATGAAGTTGCAGACCTCCACGCAAGAGCAAGTGATAAGCAAGCCTTTTGGTAAAGTAACCCGCACGATCACACCAAGAGGAAATACGATCGAGGTGGTACGTACGATAGAGTTGAACAAGCAACAGTTCACTCCCGCCGAATATAGCGACGTGCGTAGCTTGATCCATGAATGGACAAATCCGGATAACCGGGTATTGCTATTCTCCCTATAAGATCTAAATACGGAGGGCACGGAACAAATCTGTGTATTCCGTGTGCTCCGTGTTTAATTATTTCATACATTTACGAACGTTAACATTAAATCATATCGCATATGAAAACACTAAAGTATTTACTCGCCACCATGCTCCTTCTAGGCGTTTGTAACCTAACGCATAGCCAAAAGCTATCTCTAGGAATCTTCCCCGAGCCCCAAGAGGTAACTATCTCCAGCCAGACATACGCGCCGCCCCATGGATACGCCCTACGAGGCATAAATAATCCGGACGCAGACGCAGTCAGACTACTTAAAGAAGCGCTACCTTTCGCTAAATCCGGCAAATCCCTCCCCTTAGAGATCAAGAAGCTAAAAGACAAAGCCCCGGAGATGCAACGCTCGGGTGCCTATACGCTGACGATCACTAAAAAAGGTATCACGATCGGGATCGTAGACGATAATTCCTTGTTCTACGCCGCCCAAACCCTCAAGCAATTGGTCAAGTATGACGAGGGTAAGAAGATCCTGCCTCTCTGCTCGATCAAGGACTATCCGGACGTATTATTCCGGGGTACCGTGGAAGGATTCTACGGACAGCCTTGGAGCCACGCCGACCGTATCGAGCAAATCCGCTTTTACGGAAGGATCAAGCTGAACACCTATATCTATGGTCCGAAAGATGATCCTTATCACAGTTCCCCCAACTGGCGCAAACCTTATCCCGCCGAGGAAGCCGAGCATATCAAGGAACTAGCGAAAGAGGCCTCCCATAACAAGGTGAACTTCGTTTGGGCCATCCACCCGGGACAAGACATTCAATGGAACCTAACAGATAGCATGAATATCCTTTCCAAATTCGAGAAAATGTACGATTTGGGCGTACGCTCTTTCGCCGTTTTCTTCGATGATATATCCGGAGAGGGAGCCCGCCCGGAAAAGCAAGCCGGCTTATTGAATTACATCCATAAGGAGTTTATTACCAAGAAAAATGACGTGCAGCCCCTGATCATGTGCCCTACCGAATACAACCGCTCATGGGCTAAGACCGATTATCTGGATATCCTCGGTACCCAACTCGACCCCGCTATCCAAATCATGTGGACCGGAGACCGTGTCGTAGCCGATATCACGAAAGAAGGCGTCGAGTGGGTAAACAACCGTATCCGTCGTCCCGCCTATATCTGGTGGAACTTCCCCGTAAGCGATTATTGCCAAGATCATTTGTTGATGGGACCCGCGTACGGCCTAGATACGCAAGCCGCCGGCACCATGACCGGATTCGTATCCAATCCTATGGAATACGCTGAGGCTTCCAAGGTCGCTATATTCGGCGTTGGAATGTACACTTGGAATATCGAGAATTACGATCCTACACAGGCATGGAAAGACGCTTGCGACTTCATCATGCCGGAGGCCTCCATGGCTTTCCGCATTTTCTGCGAGCATAACTGCGATCCGGGTCCGAACGGACATCAATACCGCCGGGAAGAGTCCGCTAACTATGTGGCTCCTATCCAGACATTCCTCGCCGGATATAAGAAAAACACGTTCCCGGAGCAAAGCGCGAATCTTCTGGGAACCTTATTCGCTCAAATCACGGCTTCCCCGAGTATGATCTATAGCCAAAGTCCCAATAAACGCTTGATCGAGCAAATCAATCCATGGCTTATCCAATTCGAGTTCTTAGGAAAAGCCGGAACAAGCGCTCTGCATATGGCGCACGCTTGGTATGAGAAAGACCGGTCTTATACGTGGCAACGCTATCTGGAAACATCCGCTTTGCTAGATAGCATGAAACTGATAAACCGCACGCTGAACCAGAAGGCGCAGCCTAAAGGCGTGAAAGTCGGATCGAAAGTCTTACACCCTTTCATCGTAGACTTATACCGCCAGACAGGTCGTAACCTGCTATCTACGGACGGTATCGCCCCGGACGAGGTGAAGGTTAGCATCCCTTCCATATTCACGAATATCGACCAATTAAAGAGCCAGCCTTGTGCCGAGGGTGACAATACGGTCGGTTACGTTCCCCTATTCGAGGTAGTCAAGGTACAACCTAACCAATATCTGGGTATCGGCTGGGAAATCCAGAAAGAAGCGGAATCCTTCTGTTTCAATCTTCCGAAAAGCAACCAACCCGGACGGGTATTCGAGTGGTCCGCCGACGGAAAGAGCTGGAGCCTAATCCCTCATGTCTCCACGGAAAACGCTAAAGATACGATCCGCACCATCGACCCGAAAGCCCGTTATATCCGTATGCGAAATAACTCGGATCAGCAAATGGAGCTATACGTACTAGGATTCACGGCGACAACCAAACAAGACCCGCAAATCAATGAGGCTCTTATGATGTACGATATGAACCTAGATACGTATAAGAACTTGAACCCGGGAGAAATGATTCATATAAAATGTGATGATATCAACGCCGTATCTTTCTTCCTCTCCGGAAGTAACGAGAATCTGGTATCCATCACCGGCCTCTCCCAAGATGGCGAGAAAAACATCGTCTATCAAGGAAACGTAGGCTACATCAAATTAAATAAAACCATGTTCGAGGATTTCTCTTCTTTAGAAATCACCA
>ENA-UEOL01001286-UEOL01001286.1-human-gut-metagenome-genome-assembly--contig:-NODE-1286-length-16560-cov-7.179822_pt1 | contig 16560 bp, 16 predicted proteins | sample MGYA00242884_ERZ507884 | MGnify/ENA primary metagenome ERZ507884 (study PRJEB26167, sample SAMN06115417) | human gut metagenome | host: Homo sapiens | place: China:Chongqing | collected 2015-03-06... | reverse complement strand
ACTACGATGAAAAAGTCAAAGAGCCAACTGTGGAAGAGGTTATTGACTCATCCAGAAAAATGCCGCGAAAGCCTAAGAAAAAAGGTCAGTGTGAAGAAGATCTGTTGTGGTCAAGCTTTTTTGTAACACTTGTGGCTAAAAAAATAGTGCTTATCAATTTATGCTGCCGTCCTTGCTTCATATGGGGTTCGATAACCATTATAACTGTGTGGACGAACATGATTATAATCAACGTATGCAAATTCTTCTACCTTTTGATAGAGTGTTTCCTCTGTTGTAAACTCATACAAATTTGTGCATTCATTCTTCAAGGTATTGAAGTAACGCTCCATCGGTGCATTGTCGTACGGATATCCTGCTTTGCTCATGCTCTGTGTCACATTTACCGATTCGCAGAATTCGGTAAATGCTTTGGACGTATACTGTGAGCCCTGGTCAGAATGTAAGATAAGACCATCTTTGATTGTTGGCTGCGATTCCAGCGCTTTTCGGAGCGTCCGGATCGCAAGATCACTGGTAATGTTACGATCTGTTATGCTGGCAATCACACTCCGGTCATGCAAATCTATAATAGTGCAGTTATAGCGTACTTCATGATTTGCAAGGAACAGATAGGTGAAATCCGTGCACCATTTTCGATTGATTTCATCTGCTGTGAAATTTTGCTTCAGCTTATTATCGAATACTTTATGCGGGTTTCCATGCTCATATCCCGGCTTTTTTGGACGGACAACCGAACGGAGACCAAGCTCTGTGTTCATATATTTATGAACGGTGGTATTACTGTAAGAATAACCTTTACGCTCCAGATAAACTTTCATACTCCGATAGCCGTCAACTCCATTGTGCGAATGATATATTTCCTGAATCTGTGCTTGGACTTCGGCTTTAAGGGTATAATAATCCGCCTTCCGGTGTTTCCGGTAGTTGTAATAAGCATTTGGGCATATACCCAGCCGTCCAAGCAGCCAGCGAATGCCAAATTCATTATGATATTGTTCGATGAATCGATAAGCCTCTAATCGATTTCCTTTGCAAAGAATGCCGCCGCTTTTTTTAAGAAAAGATTCTCCTTACGAAGTTCTTCGTTTTCTCTTTTGAGTCTGAGCATCTCCTTCATGTTGTCATAATCTTCTTTGGCTTCCGGGCTTGACTGGCATTCTTTACTAAACTCGCTACACCACTTAGAAATGCTGGCTTTCGATACCCCATACTCAGCGGTGATGCTTTTGTAGGTACGACCTTCCTCTTCATGAAGACGTACTATTTTTTTCTTAAATTCGGGTGTGTAACTTTGTGGCATGATAATTACCTCTTTTCTCTATTGGATTTATTATATCTTATTAGCCACTACTGTTACAACGTTAGTATAGCACTTCAAACCCTGTACAGTATCTGGCTACCGTTGGTCGTGACGGTAAGGCAAAGTGCCGCCCGTTTATGTTCGCCGGCGAACTGGACGGCAAGCTGTGGTTCTGCACCAACAACACTAAGGACGTCTACAAGGATATGCAGGCAAACCCGGAGATCGAGATTTCCGTTTCAAGCCCGGAGTATGCATGGATCCGCCTGCACGGCAAGGCTGTGTTTGAGAACAACATGGCTGCCAAGGAAATGTGCATCCAGAACCCCATCGTGAAAGGTCAGTACGGCGAGGCTGCCAACCCCATCTTTGAGGTGTTCTATCTGGATAATGCCCACGGCGTTATCGCTGACTTCTCCGGAAACCCTCCCTACGAGTTCTAAGGAAATAAGACAGAATATTGCAATCTTTGAGGCGGGGGGGCAACTCCCCACCGGCGGTAAAGTCCGCAAGCCGAAAGGCATGATACGGTGAGATTCCGTAACCGACGGTATAGTCCGGATGAAAGAAGATAGAAGAATGCCCGATAGTCTATCACAGCCATCGGGCATTACACGATCCCGGCAATACCCGCAGTGCATTAGAGGTGTTCTGCCTGTATGAAGCGGATGGCGAGTATTTTGACATCAGTGACCCGGCACACATCGTCCGGGACAGCTTCACCATTGGAAGAGAAGCACAGGAAGCACCGGGCTACTATGTGGGGGAAGGCTGCATATAGTGGTTCAGTTGTGCTATTCCGTCTGTCCCCAGAAGTGTATCGACATCACAAAGAAGCCGGTAGTTATCGACCAACACCATTGCTTGCATTGCGGGCAATGTGCGAAAATTTGCCCCAAACAGGTTATCGAAAAGAGGGTTTGACTATGAACCATAGGGAAAAAAGACAGTTTCTCATTCAGGCACTTTTGAAAGAACGCCCAGAATATCGGGATATGAGGATTCCAACAGAGCCGGAGAGCCAGCGCCAGCTTTTGCGGGGACTGATGAATATTCGTGCGCCCCGGCGTATGGATGCGGAGGTTCTGAAAACTCAGGACGAATATCTGCAAGCTGAAACCGCCGCAAAGGGCATTACCGATCTTGACGACCTGACGCCTGTTCAGCCGGGGCTGTATTTCTGGCAGGGGGATATTACAACGCTTCGGTGTGACGCCATCGTCAATGCGGCAAACTCCGGCATGACCGGCTGTTATATCCCGAACCACCGCTGCATCGACAACGCCATTCATACCTATGCGGGTGTGGAGCTGCGGCTTGCCTGTGCGGAGCTGATGGGGCAGCAGGGCTATCCCGAGCCCACCGGACAGGCAAAGATCACCCCTGCATTCAATCTGCCCTGCAAATATGTCCTGCACACGGTTGGGCCGATCATTGAAGGGGGTGTGACACGGCGTGACCGGGAGCTGTTGGCCTCCTGCTACCGCTCCTGCTTGGAGCTGGCGGCGGAAAGTAGTCTGGAAAGCGTGGCGTTCTGCTGTATTTCTACAGGAGAGTTTCATTTTCCCAACGAGCAGGCGGCGCAAATCGCCGTGGAAACCGTGAAACAGTTTATGAATAGAAATACCGGTGTAAAGAAGGTGATCTTCAATGTTTTCAAGGATTTGGACAAAGCCATATACGAAAAGCTGCTCCGAGCAGATTGAGCGATTGAAAGCTGCATTGCAGGACTGTGACGCCGTGGTGATCGGTGCCGGAGCCGGTCTTTCCACCTCAGCCGGATTTGTTTACACCGGCGAACGGTTTGAAAAATACTTTTCCGACTTTGCGGCAAAGTACGGCATCAAGGATATGTATTCCGGCGGCTTTTATCCCTTTGCCATGCCGGAGGAGCATTGGAGCTATTGGAGCCGATACATCTATATCAACCGCTATATGGATGCCCCCAAACCGGTCTACGATGACCTTTTGAAGCTGGTGTCTGACAAGGATTATTTCGTTATCACGACCAACGTGGATCACTGTTTTCAGAAAGCAGGCTTTGATAAAAAGCGGCTGTTTTACACGCAGGGCGATTACGGCCTGTTCCAGTGCAGTGAGCCGTGCTGTCAGGAAATCTTTGATAACGAAGCCGCGATTCGTGAAATGGTCAAGCGGCAGCAGAATATGAAAGTACCGACAGAACTTTTACCCGTCTGCCCTCACTGCGGCAAGCCCATGACCATGAATCTCCGCTGCGATGATACCTTTGTGGAGGACGAAGGCTGGCACAAGGCAGCGGAGCGGTACGAAAATTTTCTCCGCACTCGAAGTGAGCAGAAAATTCTCTTTCTGGAGCTGGGTGTCGGCTACAACACCCCAACCATAGTGAAGTACAGTTTCTGGCGCATGGCTCATGACTGGAAAGATGCCACTTATGCCTGTCTCAATTATGGAGAGGCGTATGCGCCTGACGAAATCAGAAAGAAGTCCATTTGTATCAATGGAGATATTGGAGAAATCCTGTCTCAGATTTAAGAAAAGTCAATATTGTTCTTAACGTGGGCGTTTCACTTTAACCAGTGGATGCCCTTTTTTTCATACCCATTTTCAAAGGAAAGGAGGTCTTGTAATGGCTGTATTCAGAGTTGAAAAAACGAAAGACTTTACCTCATGTGCAACCATCACCTGCGGAATATGCATCCTATGCTATATCGCGCTCTCCGAATAAACATCAAGATTTTGAAAATAATAAAGTGAAAATTCCGATGTTTGTATTGAAAGCATGTCACGAATAGTATATAATATTCGTGACATCATGAAAGGAGGGCACAGCTGTGGACAATGGATATATGCAGGAAATACGAGCGCGAATTCTTGCTGCTGAGGATGGTGCAGTTTTTGTTGCTCCTGATTTTGCAGATATTGCGGACACCGCAACAATTCGCCAAGGATTGAAGCGGCTTTACCAATCTGGCATTATCCGCAGAATTATCAGAGGCATTTACGAAAAGCCAAAGTACAGCAAACTGCTTGATGAATATGTAGCGGCCGACCCGGATGCAGTTGCCAAAGCATTGGCACGGTGTTACCACTGGACCATTGCCCCGTGCGGAAATACGGCCCTGAACCTGCTGGGGCTCTCTACACAGGTAACGGCGGTCTGGTCCTACATCAGCGACGGTCCGTATAAGACCTATGAGTGGAATTCCACCAAGCTGGAATTTAAGCATAGAACCAACAAGGAAATCACGGGTCTGTCTTACATGACGAGTTTGGTGATCCAGGCGCTGAAAACTCTGGGAAGGACCAACGTGACGCCGGAGATCATACAGACGCTTTCTGAAAAGCTGTCCGAGGCTGAAAAGCAAGCCTGTCTGAAAGAGGCAACGGAATCCACGGATTGGGTTTATGATACGATACGAAAAATGTGTGGAGGTGACACACAATGAGGAATGTAGCACGATTGCCGGAAAGCGACCGGCGCGAACTGTTCCGAAATACAGCCGATAAGATGGGTTTGAATGATGCCATCGTAGAGAAAGATTTTTGGGTATGCTTTACGCTGGATTATCTGTTCCACCGCTGCCCGTGGAAAGAGACTATTACCTTCAAAGGCGGCACCAGTCTTTCCAAGGCATTCAATCTGATCAGCCGCTTTTCCGAAGATATTGATCTGATTCTGGATTGGCGAGTGCTGGGATACGGTAAGGACGAGCCATGGGAAAAACGTTCCAACACCAAACAGGATACGTTCAACAAAGAAGCCAATGCTCGGGCAGAGGTTTTTCTTGCGGAGCAGTTTTGTCCCACCATTCAGGCAGAACTTTCTCAGGAGCTTGGCTGTGAGGCGAATATTTACATAGACGAAAAGGACAAACAGACAGTTATCTTTGCCTATCCGCACCTGTTTACAAATCCCACTACCTTGCAGGTTATTCGTTTGGAGATCGGTGCGCTGGCCGCTTGGACGCCCGCAAAAATCGCTCAGATCGAGCCCTATGCCGCAACCTATTACCCAAAAGTATTTGTGCAAAAGGACACGGCCATTCTGACTGTTGCGCCGGAGCGGACTTTCTGGGAGAAGGCAACGATTCTGCACCATGAAGCCAACAGACCCGAGAGTTCGGAAATGCCGCAGCGTTATTCCCGGCACTACTATGATCTGTACCGTATGTCCATGACACCTGTGAAAGAAGCTGCCTTTGCCCGGGTGGAATTGCTGAAGACAGTGGTGGACTTCAAGATGAAGTTTTATCCGAGAGCCTTGGCAAAATATCAGGAAGCTATTCCCGGCACCTTGAAACTGGTTCCCCCGGAGTATCGCTTTGCAGCATTGGCCGCAGATTACGAAGCAATGAAGGATATGCTCTATGGTGATGTGCCGACCTTTGAGACTGTCATGAGCGCAGTCAGCGAATTAGAAAAAGAAATCAACGCACTGTAACAACCTAATATTATAAAGCCACCGGCTAAGCCGATGGTCTTGACTCGTGAGCCCGGCAGGCAGAAGAAACGTTGTCACTGATAAGGATTTGACCAGAGACGGTAAAAGGAAGTATAATTGGACTGAGAGAAAACAACAGGAGTGACAATATGGTAAAAAATCAAGTACATTCATCTCAGTCAGGAACCTTTGACATCAGTGCGGCAATGCTTCATATCATCGCCATGACATTTATGCTGATGGATCATCTCTGGGCTACGCTTCTTCCGGCGCAGGACTGGCTGACCTGCGTAGGAAGGCTCGCGTTTCCCATCTTTGCATTTATGGCAGTGGAAGGATATTTTCACACGCACAGCTTTAAAAAGTACATTCTCCGGCTGCTGCTGTTTGCGGTGCTGTCGGAGATACCCTTTGATCTGATGTATGGCGGAACCTGGTTTTATCCGTTTCATCAGAATGTGATCTGGACGTTGTTGATAGGACTCGCTGGAATCCATTTGATGGAAAAAACTCGAAAAAAACAGAAGCTGTGGATCTTTCTGCCGACGGCGGTTCTGGTCGTGCTGGTTGGAAGTGCACTTGGGACGGTAGGAATGGCAGATTACTATGGCGCCGGTGTATTGACACTGTTTATTTTTTACTTTTTCCGGGGAAGAAAATGGTGGTGTTTTGCCGGACAGCTTCTGGCGCTTTATTGGGTCAACGTAGAGCTGCTGGGAGGTCTGATGTATCCCATCCGTCTTTTTGGGATGGACCTTGAACTCTGCCAGCAGGGACTTGCATTGCTTTCACTGCTTCTGATCTGGTTGTATCGTGGACGGCAGGGCTGCCATACGAAAGTCTTCCAGTATAGCTGTTATGCGTTTTATCCGGTCCATATGCTGATTCTTGCATTGGTGCTGAATTATGTAAATCGATAATGATAAGAACTGCGGCTGCAGGGGATACGACCCTGCAGCCATTTGAAATCTTGTGGCACATATAAAAAAGAGCGGTAGGATCGTTTCCTTTATTTTAAATATTCATCCATCCAGTTAATGATCTCCGTCATCCGGTCGATCCTGTTCTCCGGCTTTCCGCCTCTGGACAGCTCATGGTTTTCTCCATGGAACAGGCAAAGCTTCGACGGGCAGCCGTTCCGCTTGATGGCGCTGAACATGGCGAGTCCTTCCGCCATATAGCAGCGGTAGTCCTCATCAGAGTGGATAAAGAGTGTCGGTGTCTTGCAGTTCGGCGCAAACTGGAGCGGAGACTGCTTCCAGAGAAGCTCCACATCGGTCCTCGTGTTGGTTCCCTGGTTGTTTAAGATGAAGGTGTGTCCGATATCGGAGTTGTGCTCAAAGGATACCCAGTTAGAGATGGAACGCTGGGAAGCGGCGGCATGGAAACGGTCTGTGTGTCCGATGATCCAGTTTGTCATGAATCCGCCGTAGGAGCCGCCTGCGACACCGAGATGTTCCGGATCGATCATCGGGTACCGCCTCAGAACTTCATCCGTGAAATCCATCAGGTTCTGATAGTCCACAGTTCCGTAGATTCCGTTGATATTTCCAAAATCCGTGCCCCGTCCGTCAGATCCTCTCGGATTGCAGAAGAACACGAAATATCCGCGGTTTGCCCACATCTGCATCTCATGATAGTAGACGTCTGAATAAACGGTTCTCGGACCGCCGTGGATAGTTAAGATGCCGGGATAGGACTTTCCTTCCTCGAAACCTGCCGGTTTTAAGACCCATCCGTGGATCTCGTAGCCGTCGCTGGCGGTGAAAGAGAACGCCTCCGGTGTCTGTACATCATATTCGTCGGTGAGCCAGTCATTCATGTGGGTCACCTGCTCGCCGTCTACAAAGAGTTCCGCAATGTGGAGTCCGTGGAATTCCATGGAGGCGATGTGTCCGCCCGCGAGATCGAAGCTGTCGCAGGAGCTTCCTGCCGTCAGCGGCCCGGAGACAGTGCCGCCCCGGGAGATCTTATAGAGATGGGAAAAATCTTCCACGGTGGAAATATAGTAAAATGCTCCGTCCACAGCCTTAAATGTCTGTCCTGCGCCGAATCTGGAATCGGAGCCCACGGAGGAGCCGCCGATGGAAGATTCATAAGGATGGATCAGCTTCATGGATCCGTCCGCGAGATCCATATGGTAGAAGTCACAGTATTTCGTCGTATCCTTATAGGAGTCATCCGTTGCCGCAATGAGTGCAGTCTTTTCGTCTAAGAGGGAGACAACTCCGGTGCGCATGGAATCCGGCGAGATCAAGGTTTTTGTCTCTCCGGTGGAGAGGTTATAAAGATAAACGCCCGGACGAATCCCCATGACACCCTGTTTCCACGGATATGCTTTGTAGAGCAGGAGATTTCCAAGGACAGAATACTGGGAACAGTCGGTCCAGTCGTCCGCCACGTAAGTGAGTTTACCGGATCCCATATCATAGATGGCGTAACGGTTCCTCTTCGCGTTCGTGTATCCCTGACCATTGCCCCAGAACGGAAGCTCGTCGAAGACCTCGTAAGATTTCTTTCTCGTATCTCTGTAATTATCATGACGGATCGTCAGAAGGTAACGTCCATCCGGGAGAAGGCGGATCCCTGTGACAGTAGCCGGAATGGACGTGATGCACTGGGCCTCTCCGCCGGACGGAGAGATCTCATAGAGGAAAGAAGTTCCGTTCTCCTTTTCTTTTTTTAAGGCGGCAGTCCGGGCTGCGGTAAAGATCAGGGTATTCTCCGCGGTCCAGCTCCAGGTCTTCGCGTCACCGCTGCAGGTGACACGGGAGACAGTCTTCTTCCCGAGATCATACAGGTACAGGTCAGACAGATAGCCATTGGTCTCCCGGTCCGGTACGGATACCGTGAAGGCGATCTTCGTTCCATCGGGTGAGAAATGTGGGTTGCTCAAAAAACGGAACTTCAGGAATGTGTCGATCTCAATCTTCTTCATCGTCATGTCCTCCATAATTAGTATTTTGTAACAGGAAATCCGAGGAATTCCCTATTATACAAACAGGCACTAATGTGCCAATGATGCGCACTTGCGCAAAAATGCAGGTCAGATGCATCCATCCACAGAATCTGCCGGGCTGACCCCGGAAGATCATAGGCCGGAAGGCACTGGATCGCTATGAAATGAGTATAAATACTCAGAGTGGAATGTGTCAAGGAAAAGTGGAGCAGGGGTATCCGGAAAAAGCGCTTGCCATATCAGAAAAATGATGTTAGAATATTTTAGACTATGTATAATGCGCACGAAAAGATCCTTGGGACTGGTGCACGAGAGATAAAAAAGAGCGAGATGCGAAGAGAAAGGAAGCTGAACCGATGTCAGGACATAATAAATTTTCCAACATCAAACATAAGAAAGAGAAAAATGACGCAGCAAAGGGTAAGATCTTTACCGTAATCGGAAGAGAGATTGCTGTCGCAGTTAAAGAGGGCGGCGCTGATCCGGCTAACAACAGCAAGCTGCGTGATGTGATTGCAAAAGCGAAAGCAAACAACATGCCGAACGATACCATCGACCGCGGTATCAAGAAAGCAGCCGGTGACTTAAACTCCGTAAACTACGAAAACTTAACATATGAGGGATACGGTCCGAGCGGTGTTGCGATCATCGTTGACACACTGACTGACAACAAGAACCGTACCGCAGCAAACGTAAGAAGCGCCTTCACAAAGGGCGGCGGAAACGTAGGCGCACAGGGAAGCGTTTCCTTCATGTTCGACCGCAAGGGCCAGATCGTGATCGACAAAGAAGAGTGTGATATGGATGCCGACGAACTCATGATGGCTGCACTCGATGCAGGCGCTGAGGATTTCTCCGAGGAGGAGGACAGCTACGAGGTTATCACAGATCCGGACAACTTCAGTGCAGTCCGCGAGGCTCTCGAGAAAGCCGGAATCCCGATGGTAGAGGCTGATATTACTATGATCCCGCAGAACTGGGTAGAACTTACTGACGAGGAAGCGATCAAGAAGATGCAGAGAATCCTTGATCTCCTTGACGAGGATGATGACGTACAGGCTGTATACCACAACTGGGATGAATAAAAAATCGTGATTGTGTATGTTGTGATCCCCTTTCACCAGAATTGTACTGATGAGAGGGGATTTCTTCATGTAACAGGAAAATCGGAGAGCGTGGAACTCTCCGGAGACAGGAGGGAGGAGTCCGTTATGACGGATATGAAGAAAAATATAAAAAGGACAGCAGTGCTTTCTGTGGTGCTGGTCCTGATGTTCGCGATAACCGTATTTGGCGCGGAGCAGACAGAAGAGTATGTGCCGGCGGTCTATGCGACGTTCTGGGCGCTCGTTCCGCCGGTCGTGGCGATCGGGCTGGCACTTATCACAAAAGAGGTGTACAGTTCCCTGTTCATCGGTGTTCTTATGGGTGGAATCCTGTATTCCGGTTTCAGCTTTGAGGGAACGATCACCCATATTTTTGAGGACGGAATGATAAACGTTCTCTCTGACAGCTACAATGTGGGAATCCTGATCTTCCTTGTGATCCTTGGAACGATGGTGTGCCTGATGAACCGGGCCGGCGGGTCGGCAGCATTTGGCCAGTTTGCGGCGGATCATATTAAGGGCCGCGTGGGCGCGGAGCTTGCGACGATCCTGTTGGGCTGTCTGATCTTTATCGATGATTATTTTAACTGCCTGACCGTGGGAAGCGTGATGCGCCCTGTGACAGACAAATTTAAAGTCTCAAGAGCAAAACTCGCGTACCTGATCGATGCGACGGCAGCTCCGATCTGCATTATCGCGCCGATCTCTTCCTGGGCGGCCGCGGTTACCGGATTTGTTGAGGGCGAGGACGGATTTTCTATCTTCGTGCGGGCGATCCCATACAATTTTTACGCAATCCTGACGATCGTGATGATGATCGGAATGGTACTCTTACGGACAGAATTCGGCTCTATGAAATTCCATGAGAAGAATGCGCTCAAGGGGGACCTTTATACCACGCCGGGACGTCCGTATGACACGGAGAAACAGCCGGAGGTCTCTGTCAGGGGAACTGTTCTGGATCTTCTGATCCCGATCATATCCCTGATCATCTGCTGCATGATCGGTATGCTCTATACGGGTGGATTTTTCTCAGGAGAGGATTTTGTGACAGCCTTCTCCCAGAGTGACGCGTCCCTGGGACTTACGATGGGAAGCTTTTTCGGACTTTTGATCACCATCGGTCTCTATCAGGTGCGTCGGGTCCTGAAGTTTTCCGAGTGCATGGCCTGCATTCCGGAAGGTTTTAAGTCCATGGTCCCGGCGATCATGATCCTGTCCTTCGCGTGGACACTGAAGGCGATGACGGACAGCCTCGGCGCAGATGTCTATGTGGCGACTGTGGTTGCGTCCAGCGCCCGTTCCTTCTTAAATTTCCTTCCGGCGATCATCTTCGTTGTGGGGTGCTTTCTGGCTTTCGCGACGGGAACATCCTGGGGAACCTTCGGGATCCTGATCCCGATCGTTGTTGCTGTGTTTGAAAACAGCAACCCGGATCTTATGATCATCTCCATCTCTGCCTGCATGGCAGGAGCTGTCTGCGGTGACCACTGTTCTCCAATCTCCGACACGACGATCATGGCATCCGCCGGAGCCCAGTGTGAACATGTAAACCATGTGACGACCCAGCTTCCGTATGCGGTCACGGCGGCGGTTGTGTCCTTCGTCTCCTACATTATCGCGGGCTTCGTACAGTCCGCATGGATTGCCCTGCCGATCGCCATTGCGCTTATGGTGGCCACAATGTTTGTGATCCGCGCGGTGAATGGAGTGCTGAAGTGAGAAGGCACTAACGTGCCAATGATGCGCACTCGCGCGAAGATGTAGATTGTCGCAAGCGACCGCACGAGGCGCGAGAATGTGCCAAGGCCCATTCTTTTTTATAAAAAATTGAAAGGACCTGCGGAATCTGCGGGTCCTTTTCCTTTTCTGTATGTTTCTGACGATATTTTCCGGTTGCTTTTTTTCCGGTTTCTGGTATAATAATTTCTGTTCCCGGGGTATGGCGTAGCTTGGTAGCGCGCTCGGCTGGGGGCCGAGAGGTCGCAGGTTCAAATCCTGTTGCCCCGATTTTTGATGAGCAGGAGCTGGAATGAACCAGCCCCTGCTTTTGCTTTACCGGTACAGCCAAAAGTTGCAAACAGAAACGGGAATTGCTATAATGAGAACAGTATAATGCCCTGCGGTCCCAATCCGTCGGGGACGAGAAACGGAAAGGTCAGATCATATATGAAACCAATCATTCTTTTATACCATCTGCCGGAAGGCGAGAGACTTGCGAAGATCAAGAGGGCGCTGTTCCCGCTTGGAATGAAGCTGCGGGCTGTGAAAAAGGAAGAGTATCTGGAACCGGTGGGATATCTTGCCGGGGTGAAGGAACTCGTGCCCTGTGGGAAGGTCTATACAGGAGATGACTTTGAAAAAGAGATGATGGTGATGGCGGGACTCACCTCAAAGCAGGTGGACACGGTGATCCTTGCGCTGAGAAAGACGGGGGCCGGAAGGATTGACTACAAGGCAGTCCTTACGCCGACGAACCAGAGCTGGAACGCGCTGACATTATACGGGGAGCTTGCGAAGGAACACGCGAAAATGAACCGGTAGATCACCGGAATCCGGAAAGACTGACGATGAACCTGACTGTTTGACAGTCCATAAAATGGAATGGAGGGATCGGTCCATGAGAGATGAGAAGAAACAGCAAAAAGAAGCTCTGAAGGAAGAAATGCTGAGACTCGGGAACCTTCAGCGGGAATGCAAAGAGGAAAAGATTCCTGTCTATATCACCTTTGACGGTTACGACGGTGCCGGAAAGGGCGTGCAGATCGGCCGGCTCATGCAGGCACTGGATCCGAGAGGCTTTGACGTTTACACCGGAGATAAGGATACCGAGGAGGAAGCGCTCCGTCCGTTCCTCTGGCGGTTTGCGGTCCATGCCCCGGCGGATGGGCGGATCACGATCTATGACACAAGCTGGTACCGGAGGGTTCAGGCGGACCGGTTCGAGGGAAAGCTGAATGAAAAGAAAGCAGATGCCGCGTTTGAGGATATCTGCGCGTTTGAGAGATGCCTGGTGGACGGCGGAACCGTTCTCATCAAATTTTTTCTGGATATTTCAGAGAAGGAACAGGAAAAGCGGTTTAAAAAACTTCTGGAATCAAAGGATACCGCATGGCGCGTCACAGAGAAAGAACTTGCGAGAAATGCCCATTACGGAAAATATAAGAAGCTCAGCGATGAGATGATCAGGAGAACGGATATGCCTTATGCTCCCTGGTACGTGATCGACGCGAAGGAAAAGAGCGGGACGGCGCTGGTGGTCATAAAGACGGTGGCAGATGTTCTGGAAAAGGCGCTTGAGAAAAAACGGGCGGGAAAAGAGGCGGAGATCTTTGAGAAACCGGTTCCGCCTGACAGATATGAAAAAGGGATCCTTGCAAAAGCGGACCTGACAAAGCGCCTTGAGGAGGCGGAATACCGGAAAAAACTGGACAAGCTCCAGAAACGGCTGGAAGTGCTCCACGGAGAACTCTACCGTCTGCGGATCCCGGTGATCCTTGGCTTTGAGGGCTGGGATGCCGCCGGAAAGGGAGGAGCGATCAAACGTCTGACGAGCCATCTTGATCCCCGCGGATATAAGGTCTGCCCGACAGCATCCCCGAACGATGTGGAAAAATCCCATCACTATCTCTGGCGCTTCTGGAATCATGTTCCGAAGGCAGGACACATCGCGATCTTTGACCGCACCTGGTACGGAAGAGTCATGGTGGAGCGGATCGAGGGCTTCTGTTCCGAGGAGGACTGGCACCATGCATATCGGGAGATTAACGAGATGGAAGCACATTTTGTGCACTCCGGGGCTCTTGTCTTAAAATTCTGGCTCCAGATCGACAAGGACGAGCAGGAGCGGCGGTTCAATGACCGGATGAAGAACCCGGAAAAACGGTGGAAGATCACAGACGAGGACTGGAGAAACAGGGAAAAGTGGGATGCTTACGTGCTTGCTGTAAATGAAATGCTGGAAAAGACCTCTACAAAGGATGCCCCCTGGATCGTTGTGGAAGGAAATTCCAAGTGGTATGCGCGGATCAAGGTCCTTGAAACTGTGGCGGATGCCATGGAAAAAAAGATAAAAGAAGTGGAAAAGAACAGAAAAAGATGAGCAAAGTAGTGATTATAGGCGGCGGGGCAGCGGGAATGGCTGCTGCCATCGGCGCCGCGGAGTGCGGACATGATGTCTCCGTTTATGAGAAAAATGAGAAGCTTGGAAAAAAGATCTATATCACGGGAAAAGGACGCTGCAATCTGACGAACGGCTGCGATACGGAGGACCTGTTCAGAAATATGGTCTCCAACGGAAAGTTCCTCTACAGTGCCATCTATGGATTCACAAACTTTGATATCGTGGATCTTGTGGAGGCAAACGGCTGCCCGGTGAAGGAAGAACGGGGAGCAAGAATGTTCCCGGTATCGGACCATGCTTCCGATGTGACGGGGGCGTTGGAGCGGAAGATGAAATCTCTTGGCGTAAAGATCTTCTTAAATGAACCGGTCAGGGATATCGTGATCAAGGACGAAAGGGCGGCAGGGATCATTCTGGAAAAATCTGGAAAGAGTGTGGATGCCGATGCAGTGGTGATCGCCACAGGCGGACTTTCCTATCCGTCAACAGGTTCCACGGGGGACGGGTACCGTTTTGCGAAAGAGGCGGGTCACACGGTGACACCTTTGTCACCGGCGCTTGTTCCGTTCGTGTGTGCAGAAGATGATGTGAAAGAACTTCAGGGACTCTCCTTGAGAAACATCGAGGTGACTGTCTGGAACGGAAAGAAAGTGCTCTGGAAAGAGTTCGGCGAGATGCTGTTTACGCATTTTGGCGTCAGTGGACCTGTCGTTTTGAGTGCCAGCAGCTATGCGGCGAAGATCATCAAAAAAACGCCGCTCAGGATGGATATCGACCTGAAACCGGCACTCTCAAAAGAGCAGCTGGATGCGAGAATCCTGCGGGATTTCGATGAGGCGAAAAATAAGCAGTTTAAGAACTCCTTAAATCACCTCTTCCCGGCAAAGCTGATCCCGGTGATGATAAAGAGGAGCGGCATCGATCCGGAAAAACAGGTCAATGAGGTGACTGCGGAGGAGAGAAAACGTCTGGTGGATCTCACAAAAGCGTTTTCCGTGACGCTCACAGGACTCCGCGGGTACAATGAGGCAATCGTGACGCAGGGCGGAGTGAATGTGAAGGAAGTGAATCCATCCACTATGGAATCGAAGAAGCTGCAGGGCCTCTATTTTGCGGGCGAGGTTCTGGATCTGGACGGTGTGACCGGCGGATTTAACCTGCAGATCGCCTGGTCGACCGGAATGCTGGCAGGCAGAAGCGTATAGAGCACCGGACCTGAGAAGCAGCTTTGAACCCGTATGGCTGTAAAGATATGGAACCATCACGAATAAATAAAAAATCTTGGAATAAACTAAGGGGAGAATAACATGTCTTTTAATGTAGCAATAGACGGACCGGCAGGAGCCGGAAAGAGCACCGTGGCAAAGTCTGTGGCAGCTCTGAAGAATTTTATCTATGTGGATACCGGAGCAATGTACCGGGCAATGGCGTTATATTTTCTGCGCCAGGGAATCGATAAGACCGACGAGAACGCCATCAACGCGGTACTTGACAAGGTGGAGATCACGATCCGTTACGAGAACGGCGCGCAGCAGGTGATCTTAAACGGCGAGAATGTATCCGGGCTGATCCGCACCGAAGAGGTCGGAAACATGGCTTCAGCCACATCCGTCTACAAGAAGGTCCGTGAGAAGCTCGTGGAACTCCAGAAAGATCTGGCAAAGAAGGCGGACGTGATCATGGATGGACGCGACATCGGAACCTGTGTCCTGCCGGATGCCGATGTGAAGGTATATCTGACCGCAAGCTCCGCAGTCCGGGCGAAACGCCGCTATCATGAGCTTAAGGAGAAAGGAACAGCCTGCGATCTCGATGAGATCGAGAAGGACATCATCGAACGGGATTACCGGGATATGCACCGGGAGAATTCCCCGTTGAAACAGGCGGATGACGCCGTACTCCTTGACAGCTCCGACATGACGTTAAAAGAGGTCGTGGACACGATCACAGCGATGATCGATAAGAAGCAGGGTGCGTAAGATGGAAGTAACAGTTGCAAAGACAGCAGGCTTCTGCTTTGGTGTGAAGCGTGCCGTTGAAAAAGTATATGATCAGATCGGCAGGACGGAAAAAAGGATCTACACCTACGGTCCAATTATCCATAATGAGCAGGTCGTGGGCGATCTCAGGGAAAAGGGTGTGGAGGTCATCGACTCTTTAGAAGAATTGAAGACGATCCGGAACGCTGTTGTTGTGATCCGCTCCCACGGTGTCGGAAAAAATGTCTACGAGATCTTAAAGGAAAACGATGTGGAAATCGTGGATGCCACATGTCCCTATGTGAAAAAGATCCACCGGATCGTCGAAAAACAGTCAGCAGAAGGAAGAAAAGTTCTGATCATAGGCAGTGAGGACCATCCGGAGGTGCAGGGCATCAAGGGATGGGGAGATGAGCGGACAGTGGTCATCGAGGACATGGATGATTTTCTTAAGCTGCAGCTTCCGGAAAATGAGAAGCTTTGTATTGTATCCCAGACGACATTTAATTACAAGAAATTTCAAGATATAGTTGAAAAAATTTCTAAAACGAGGTATGATATAACTGTTTTAAATACGATTTGCAATGCAACACAGGAAAGACAAGTGGAAGCGATGAGGATAGCCTCACAGGTGGACGTGATGCTGGTTATCGGCGGGAAACAC
>ENA-UEOL01001285-UEOL01001285.1-human-gut-metagenome-genome-assembly--contig:-NODE-1285-length-16564-cov-8.570631_pt1 | contig 16564 bp, 10 predicted proteins | sample MGYA00242884_ERZ507884 | MGnify/ENA primary metagenome ERZ507884 (study PRJEB26167, sample SAMN06115417) | human gut metagenome | host: Homo sapiens | place: China:Chongqing | collected 2015-03-06... | reverse complement strand
AGAAATTAAAAAAAATTGATAGCGAGGCTTTCCAGGGTTGCAGCAGCTTGACCAAACTTACATTGCCTGACAGCGTGATGAGCATCGGGAAAGGAGCTTTCTGCGGTTGCTCTGGCTTGACCGAACTTACATTACCGAGCAGAGTGGCGAGCATTGGAAGATGGGCTTTCTATGGTTGCAGCGGCTTGACCGAACTGACATTGCCCGACACCTTGGAGTGCATCGAGGCTTATGCTTTCTGTGGTTGCAGTGGTTTGACCGAACTGACATTGCCCAACAGGGTGAGGATTATCGAGGTTTCTGCATTCGAAGGTTGCAGTGGTTTGACCGAACTGACATTGCCCAACAGCGTGAAGATCATTGGGGATGGTGCTTTCGCATATTGCAGCGGCTTGGAAAAGATAACAGTAGAGAGTGGAAACAGTCGCTATGACTCCCGGGATAATTGCAATTCAATAATTGATAAGAAAACCAACACATTGATTGTTGGAAGCAAAAACAGTGTCATCCCTAACGGTGTGACGAGCATCGGGGATTCTGCTTTCGGCTGGTGCAGTGAATTGACCGAACTGGTATTGCCGAACAGCGTGACGAGTATCGTGGAATCTGCTTTCGCATATTGCAGCGGCTTGGAAAAGATTACAGTAGAGAGTGGAAACAGTCGCTATGACTCCCGTGATAATTGCAATTCAATAATTGAGACGGCAACCAACACCTTGATTGCAGGATGCAAAAACAGTGTCATACCAAACAGCGTGACGAGCATTGGGGATTCTGCTTTCGAGGGTTGCACAGGCTTGACCGAACTGACATTGCCTAAGAGCGTGAAGAGCATTGGGGATTCTGCTTTCGAGGGTTGCACAGGCTTGACCGAACTGACATTGCCTAAGAGCGTGACGAGCATTGGGGATGGTGCTTTCGCATATTGCAGCGGCTTGACTGAGCTAACATTGTCTAACAGCCTTAAGTGCATTGAGGCTTATGCTTTCAGCGGTTGCCGCGGCATTACCAAGCTGACATTGCCAAACAGCGTGACGAGCATTGGGGATTCTGCTTTCGGTGGTTGCAGCGGTTTGACCGAACTGACATTGCCTAACAGCGTGACGAGCATCGGGGATTGTGCTTTCGAAGGTTGCAGCGGTATGACCGAACTGACATTGCCGAGCAGCATTACGAGCATCGGGTGGTATGCTTTCCAGGGTTGCAGCGGCTTGACCGAACTGACATTGCCTAACAGCATTACGAGCATCGGGGAATCTGCTTTCAGTGGTTGCAGCGGCTTGACCGAACTGACATTGCCTGACAGCCTTAAGAGCATTGATGGTAGTGTTTTCAGCGGTTGCAGCAGCTTGACCAAGCTGACATTACCTAACAGCTTGGAGAGCATCGGGGAGCATGCTTTCTCTGATTGCCGCGGCTTGACTGAACTGACATTGCCTAACAGTGTGGCGAGTATTGGAAATGGTGCTTTCGGTGGTTGCAGCGGTTTGACCGAACTGACATTGCCAAACAGCGTGACGAGCATCGGAGATGCTGCTTTCAGCGAATGCAGTGGCTTGTCGAAGATAGCATCGTTGGCTGGAATTCCGCCAGTGTTTGACCGCTGTATGTTTGTCGGCGAAGAGTTTGGCGAAGTCAATAAAGCTAACTGCGAGTTGATTGTTCCGGAAGAATCAATCACCGCCTATAAACAGGCGAAAGGCTGGAATGAATTCAGCAACATAAGGGGCTTTGTAGGAGAGAAAAAGTGAAAATATAAACGAATAGAAAGGCTTGGAAAAGATGGCGTGAGGAAAAGAGTTCTTGCGCCATCTTGCAGGCTGTTAAAATAAACTAAATATATATATCATGGAAAAAAGGGATGTAGTGGTGTACAGTGAGGACTATAAGAAACTTGTTGATGCAACCGCACTTAAAGACAAATATTACGAGATTGACGAACGTGTCGAGGAAATTTGCAAAGAGGCATTCAAAGGTTGCGACAAGTTGGAAGAGATTGTCATGCCAAAGAAATTAAAAAAAATTGATAGCGAGGCTTTCCAGGGTTGCAGCAGCTTGACCAAACTTACATTGCCTGACAGCGTGGCGAGAATCGATGGTCTTGCTTTCTGTGGTTGCAGCGGTTTGACCGAACTGACATTGCCCAACAGCGTGAAGAGCATTGGGGATCGTGCTTTCGCATATTGCAGCGGTTTGACCGAGCTAACATTGCCAAACAGCGTGACGAGTATCGGGAATTGTGCTTTCGGGGGTTGCAGCGGCTTGACCGAATTGATATTGCCTAACAGCATTACGAGCATCGGGGATTATGCTTTCGCATATTGCAGCGACTTGTCGAAGATAACATCGTTGGCTGAAATTCCGCCAATGTGTGGCTTCAAAGTGTTTAACGGAGTCAATAAAACTAACTGCGAATTGATTGTTCCGGAAGGATCTGTTGCCGCCTATACGCGGGCGGAAGACTGGAATAAATTCAGCAACATAAGGGGCTTTTCGAAGTAGAGGTCACCTTGGCTGACAAGACACGGAAGATTGTGGTGGAATAGCCGCATCGCGCGTTGACATTGTTTCGTGGCGCAGAGCTCACGTATTCCGTCTTTTTTACGTTGAGCATATATAGACCAAAAGGACTGGCACGGGGTGTCAGTCCTTTTGGTTATAAAAGTATTGCTGCAGGGCAATAGTCAGAATTATTTCTTGCGTTTCTGCTGTTCGCGGAGCATCGCCTCCTGTCGTTTCTGTGCAGCCTCGAGGCGAGCCATGAATCCGCTCTTCTTGCGCGGTTTCTTGGCGTTTTCAGCCATCTTGGCGCGCACCTTGTCTTCCTTGATGATGAATCGGAAAGCGTATGTCTGAGCGATTGTGATGAGCAGAGAGATGAAGTAGTAGTAGCTCAAACCGGCTCCATAGTCGTTGAAGAACACGAGGAACATCACCGGCATCAGGTACATCATCCACTTCATTCCCGGCATCTGGTTGTTGCTCGGGTTTGCCTGCATGTTGAGGTAGGTGTAGATGATGTTCACACCCGTCATCAGCAAGCAGAAGAGACTCAGATGGTGTCCGAAAATCCAGTTGATGACAGGGATGTTTGCATCCCATTCGAGAATCATGTCGGGCGCCGACAGGTCGGAAGCCCAAAGGAATGACTCTCCGCGCAGCTCGATGCATGACGGCAGGAATGAGAACATAGCCACGTAGACCGGCATTTGCAGAATCAGCGGCAGACATCCGCTCATCGGGTTGGCACCCGCGCGGTTGTAAAGCTCCATCATCTTCTGCTGGCGCTTCATCGCGTTTTCGTTGCCAGGGTATTTATCGTTGATTTCCTTGATGTCGGGAGCGAGCACGCGCATCTTCGCCTGTGAAGAGAAGCTCTTATAGGTGAGCGGGAAGAGCACGAGTTTGATGAAGATTGTGAGCAGCAGGATGATGATTCCGTAGTTCAAGTTCATCGTTCCCAAGAAGTTGAAGATAGGGATGATGATGCAAGTGTTTATCCAGCGGAACATTGACCATCCAAGCGGAATCAGGCGAGTGAGTTCCAAATCCTCATCGGGCGAGATCTTGTCGTCAAACGACGAGAGCAGTTTGTACTCGTTCGGGCCGAGGAAGAAGTTGAACGCTGCCGGTTTCGGATTGTTCACGTTGTATTCAAGAGAGCTGTTGAACGACACGTCTTTGAGGAAATCATTGTGCTCCTCGCTGTTCTTGTCGATAACCGCGCTTTTCATAGGAGCGGCTCCGATGAAATGCTGGTCTGCGATAAGCACACAAGAGAAGAACTGGTATTTGAACGCCACCCATTTCAGGTGATTGTTGGTCTTTTCCTCGTCGTTGCTTGTCTCGCTGAGGTTCTCCACGTTGTCGCCCGAAAATTTGTAGAACACACCACTGTTGCGTTCCTCGAAAGTCTGACCTTTCTCGTGGCGCATCATCTTCTGGCTCCATTCAAAGTCCATAGTCGACACGTTGGAAGAGATAACGGCAGCCATGTTCTGCTGCACCACCTCCATACGCACGAGGTAGCTGTTTTTAGGAAGCGTATATCGGATGCCGAAGTAAACGCCTTTTCCGAAGTCGAGTTTCATCAGCACCGTAGAGTCGTTTTCCTGCACCGGAGTGAAGTTGAACTCCTTGGTGTCGAAACGGTGTGTGTCGGTGTTGATGGCGAAGCCGTAAGAGTTGTGCTTGCTGTCGAAAAGCACGCAGTTGCCATCTTTTCCATGTTGGAAAGCGTTGTATTTCTTCAGCGTAGCCTTCGCTATTTGACCGCCTTTCGAAGAGAGGTCGAGCGTCAGCAGCTCGTTCTCAAGTTTTACGGTCTTGTTTCCACCGCCAACAAACTGCACGAAGTCGGAGTATTTAGCCACATTTTCGGCGGCGTCGCGCACCTTCTTCATCGCCGCGTTGTAGAGCAGGCGGTTGTCGGCCGACGGAGCGTGCTGCAAATCAGAGAGAGCCACGGTCATATTGCCGTCCATCATAACCGAGCCGGTAAGGCTGTCGGAAGCGACGGTGAAACTCACATTGTCGTTTGTCAGCACCATCTTGTCGCCGTCCTGCTTGCCGTATTGGCGCACGATGGTCTTGATGCGGGCAAGCTCGTTGGCGTTGAGGCTGTCGGCAATGTCGGTTGTGGCCTGTTTTGCGTCAGCCTTTTCAGTCTTTTCGGTTGTCGGCTGGTTGCTTTGGTCGTCGCCAGAGTTGAGCATTGAGAATCCGAAGATTACCACACCCATCAGCAACAAGCCGAGAATCGTGTTTTTGTCCATTATTTTCTTCTGTTATTTATTTTATTTCTTTTGATTGTCGATGGCGGCTTTCACGAAGCTGAGGAACAGCGGGTTTGGAGAAAGCACCGTGCTGCTGTACTCAGGGTGATACTGTGTGCCGATATACCATTTCTTTTCTGGAATCTCAACGACTTCAACCAAGTGTGTGTCAGGGTTTTCGCCAACACATTTCATGCCGGCGTCCTCAAATTGCTTGCGGAATTCCTCGTTGAATTCAAAGCGGTGGCGATGACGCTCGCTGATGTGTGTTGAGCCGTAAGCCTCAGCCGCTTTCGAACCGGCTTTGAGCACGCAGTCGTATGCGCCCAGACGCATAGTGCCGCCCATGTTGGATATGCTCTTCTGTTCCTCCATAAGGTCGATGACGTTGTAAGGAGTCTGCGGGTTCATCTCGGTGCTGTTTGCATCCTTCAGTCCGAGCACGTTGCGAGCGTACTCAATCACCATGCACTGCATGCCCAGGCAGATGCCGAATGTCGGTTTGTCGTGTTCGCGGCACCATTTAAGCGCAGAGAATTTGCCTTCGATGCCACGCTGACCGAATCCCGGAGCCACAATCACGCCGTCCATGTCCTTGAGCAGTGACTCCACGTTGTCGTCGTTCACCTTCTCGGAGTGGATGCTCACGAGCTTGAGACGGCGGTTGTTGTAGGTGGCTGCTTGGAACAACGCCTCGTTGATTGACTTGTATGCGTCCTGAAGCTCGACATATTTGCCCACAAGACCGATTGTGACAGTCTCTGTGGCATTGTTCATCTTGTCGAGGAAGTTTTTCCACTGACTCATGTCGGGCTCGCCCTCGTATGGAGTGTTGGTTTTTTTCAGGATAATCTCGTCGAGATGCTGGGCGTGCATGCCCATCGGCACCTCGTAGATGCTCGGCATGTCGATGGATTGGATGACAGCGTCGGGCGACACGTTGCAGAACAACGCCACCTTGCGGCGCATTGCTGTCGGGATTTCCTTTTCTGTGCGCAGGATAAGCACGTCGGGCTGGATGCCCACCTCCTGCAGTTGCTTTACAGAGTGTTGCGTAGGCTTCGTCTTCAACTCCTTTGCGGCGTTGAGAAACGGCACATATGTCAAGTGGATGCAGATGCAGTTAGAGCCAAGCTCCCATTTCAGCTGACGCATGCTCTCGAGGAACGGCAGCGACTCGATGTCGCCCACGGTGCCGCCGATTTCCGTGATTACGAAATCGTATTTGCCGGTGTTTCCGAGCAATTTCACGTTGCGTTTGATTTCATCGGTGATGTGAGGGATAATCTGCACCGTCTTGCCGAGATAGTCTCCGCGGCGTTCCTTGTCGATGACGCTTTGGTAGATACGTCCGGTGGTGATGTTGTTCGCGCGAGTAGTGTGGACGTTGGTGAAACGCTCATAGTGACCGAGGTCGAGGTCGGCCTCGTGGCCGTCGACAGTCACATAGCATTCGCCATGCTCGTAGGGGTTCAATGTGCCCGGATCGATGTTGATATACGGGTCAAACTTTTGGATAGTCACTCTAAAACCGCGCGAAAGCAGCAATCGCGCCAATGAGGAAGAAATGATTCCTTTTCCAAGCGAAGAAACCACGCCTCCCGTTACGAAGATATATTTCGTTTCCACTCTGATTATTAATTTTTTTGCAAAGATAGTGCAAGGCGAGAGAAAAACAAAATCAAGCTTGCTTGAAATTTTGATTTTCCGAGCCGCAGCCTGTCTTATGGAAAGATAGTGCAAGGCGAGAGAAAAACAAAATCAAGCTGCTTGAAATTTTGATTTTCCGAGCCGCAGCCTGCGTCGCGGGAGTGCCGTCGCTCTGCGACGATAGCCCGCCAACGTTGCCATTGTTTAATGTCGTAAAGTTCGACATATTCCGCTTCTTTAACAACGTCTTTTTTACATTGAGCCGAGAAACCGAGCGAAAAAAGGAGATTTCTTCACTATCTTATGGAATAGATACGAGCAATATTTTGGAATAACGTCGCAAATTATGCGACAAAAATGGGCAAATTTTGTCGCATAACCAAGGAAAGTCATCTAAAAAATGCACTGTTTTGCTTGAAATTTGATTTTCCGGCTTATGCCTTGTCCAAATCATCGTCGGCCACACGGATGCGGTTGTCGTATGTCAGCATGTCGGCGCGCTGGTAGCAATAGTCGGCTGACGCCAGCGACTGCGAAGGGTCGTAGTGGTTTGACCGGATGTCGAAGATGCCGCACATAAGGTCGTAGAGCAAGTCGTTGGTGAAATATCGGTCGCGGTTGTCGGCGAGAGCCTTCGCCACGGCGGGATGGCGGTCGATGTAACTGTCGGACAGGTAGGTCCATAGCGGGATGCGCACCATCTTGAATCCGAGGAAGCGCGGCGACCGTCGCATGTCGGGGATGCCTCCGTGGTCGGAGCAGTAGACCATCGCTTCGAGGTTGAGGCGTTGGCTCGCTTTTTCAAAGGCTTTTTGCAATACGCTGTCAGTGAAATGGATGGAGTTGCGGTAGCATTCCACATCGCCCAAGTCGGTGCGCAGTCCGTTGGCTTTGGCGTAAGATTCCGGATAGCGGTTCTCATAGTTGAAATGGCTGCCTATCAGGTGCAGCACAACGAAATTGTCGACCGTGGGGTCAATCGTGTCGAGAAAGTCGATGAGTGAAGAGTCATATTGCGCCTCGACCGAACTAAGAGTCCACTCGGCGCGGTCGGAGGTTGAAGCCACGAGAGTTGCCGACGTGTCGTTCTTTCCGATATGCCCCTGATTGCTGAACCAGCTTGTGCGGTAACCTGCCTTGCGCGCGATGTCGATAACCGACACAGAGTCGGAAAACTCACGGTTGTTGTATTGGCTGCGTTCGGTCAAAGCCCGTTCCAGCGCCGGGACGGTCTGCATGGCGCATGAGTATGCGTTGCGGAAAAACGAGAAATGACGCCTGTCGCGGCTCATAGCCGTTTCCCAGGGGGTTGTTTCCCACGGCTGGTCGGGCTCGAACGCGCTCATATAGTCGCGGCATGCCGACTCTCCGATCACCAGCAGCACGGTGTGTGGCTTTCCGCCTTCGGCATTGCGCGTCACCGAGAGGTCGCTCAGGCGTTGCTCCATGCTGGTGCGGTATCGGCGCGAGCCACGGAAGTAGTCGCGCACGTCGATATACAGATTGACCACACCGGTGCGCACAAACAGTCCGTGGCGCGGTTTCCAGATGTAGACGGTGAAATAGGCGAAGACCGCAGCGGTGATGGCATAGAGCCACCATGCGGTGTCGGCAGGCGATGCCGTCTGCCAGTTGGCTGCCACAAGAGCGGCAGTCAATCCAATAAATCCGGCTACTACAACCACTACTTTCACAATGCCGAGCGACCGCACATATTCGACCGTTTCCGATGCGTATGTGTCGAGCAAGGGAATCATTCCTGCATCGTCGATGCATGTGCGGTAAACGGAATAGTAGCCGATATGAGCCAGCGGAATTATCAGGATTGCCGCTTCGGCAAGTCCGGTGACGATGCCTGCCGCCGCCGGAGACAATGCTGCTGTGATGCCTTGCAGAGCCGACAGCCATCCGAAAATATAGATACCGAAAGCGATGTCCATGTGGTTGTCGTAGTCGGGCGACGTCTGCCGGTTGGTTTTGTCATACAAGACGTTGTAGGTGACAATCCACAGCGTGGCAGTCAGCAGTGCGCAGACAGCTGGCAGGGAGAATGAGCTTTGGCGCATGAGCAGCATCGGAATGACAACCTGTACGGCTGCGATGAGGTAGCGCCGCAGTTGCTGGCCTCGGGAGTTGCGTGCCAGTCCCATGTTGAAACGTCGGAAGATGCCGTATCCTACGGCGAAAAGATAGATGGCTATGATTGTTGGAATCATCTCTGCATTGGGGAAAACAAAAGGGTGTGGGAATGCTTAGTTCTCACACCCCTTGGATATCTGTAAAATGGTTTATGAATTGAGTTGGTCAATGATTGCTTGCTCGGCATCCTGCAGCTGTTTGAGCTGTTTTTTCATTCTTGACAGGTCGTTGCCGAGTTGTGCCTGATTCTTTTCTTTGAAAATTTTCACGGCCTTGTCGGCGTCGTCAGAATATACAGCCATATAGCAGTCGAGCGACTTCTCGATATAGTCGGAAAGGTAGGTCGCGTCGTTTCTGACCGACGACGACTCTTTCTGTGCAAGATAGTGGAATGCGATGGCGAGGTCTGACAGGTTGTCGATGCTGAGGTCATCTTTCTGCGAATATAGCTCGGCGGCAGTTTTTGCAACGGCATCGACTTTGCCGTCTTTCATGTTTTTTGCCATTTCGGCACATGCCTTGTCGGCATCGGTCTGGCAAGAAGCCATCAGCAGACACACGGCAAGCATTGAAAGAATTGAAAGGATTTTTTTCATTGTTATGTTTTAATTTAAAAGTTCATTGAGTCGGCTACCGCCTGCTGGAATTTCGACAGGTTGGCATTGTAGTTTTTTGCCACGGCATCCATGTCCACCTTTTTTTCTGTGAACCGTGCGCGTGCAGCGTTCGAGTCTTTGCCCACAGCGCTGTTGTAGCAGTCGATGGTTTTCAGCACATAGTCGTAGCGCGTCACGGCATCCGACGACTTGTCGACCAGCTGGTGGTAGATTATCGCCAGGTCGGCAAGGTTTGTAGCCGAGCACGCACTTTTCTGTGCGTATACTTTCGAAGCGGCATCCTCTGCCTTTGAGATATCGCCGGCAATGATGCTGTCGTAGATGGTTGAGCAATTGTCGTCGATCGGACCGGCGAATGCCGCCAAGTTGGCGAGCAGTATGCTGAAAACTAAAAATAATCGTTTCATAATATTCCTCCTTTTGATTTTGCAAAATTACATAAATTTATCTGTTTATGTGGTTTTGACTTGGAAAAACGTGAAAAGATTAATTCCAGTGATGATTTGTTCGCCGCATAGTGACAGCCTTGTTATGAAGAAATAATAACATTTTGGAAATAAAAAGATAAAACACTTGCATTCTTAATCGTTTTGACATACATTTGCAATGATGAAGAAACCACTTTAAAACAACACGCATAGAGCAGATAAAAATAGACTAAAACAACATAAACAAAACTTTTATGAAAAAACTGTATCTATTCATTATGTTCGCAGTGCTGGCGTCATTGGGATTTGCCAACGCCGCAACTGTGACGGATGTGCTTACCGCCAAATTGTTTACGGCGACAGGAAGCTCGTACACGGATTTCTCCAACGTGACAGTCACATCGTCGGCTGTGTATGCCGGCAATTCTGCCAAGTCTGATGCTGGCGCAATTCAGCTGCGCTCAAAGAAAAACAACAGCGGAATCGTTACGACGGCTTCTGCCGGAACTGTGAGAAAAATCACTGTGGTTTGGGACGACGCTACAGCCAGTGGGCGCACCATCGATGTGTATGGCAAATCGACAGCCTACTCTTCTGACACCGACCTTTTCGGTTCAGCTGACGTTCAGGGCGTGTTGATTGGCTCGATTGCCAAAGGACAGTCTGAACTGGTCGTTGAGGGCGATTATCAGTTTATCGGAATCCGTTCCAATTTCGGTGCTATCTATGTGACAAGCATCTCGGTGGAGTGGGAAGCAGGCAGCACTCCTGCGAAGCTCAAGGCTCCGATTATTTCCGGTGTGGAGAACGGCGTTGAGTATAAGTCGGCAAAAGTCGCAATCTCATATCCTGCAGGCGCCACTTCGATGACATGGGCAGTGACCAAGGATGGCGCTGCGTGGAAGGGCGGCGACGCAACGTCGGCAGTTTCGGTCGACGTGACCGAGGACGGCTCTTATGAGGTCAGCGCATCGGCAACCGACGGTGCAACAACCAAGACTGCTGAAAACGTTACGTTCACAATCAAGGCTCCTACAGCTCCGACAGTCGGCTACGAGGCAATGGATGTGGCAAACGTCAAGGAAGGCAACTACATCATTGTCGGCGAGAACGACGGCAAGTTCTACATGATGAAGAACGAAACCTATAGCGTCAACTATGTGGCTGCTACCGAGACCACACTCAACGGCACAGAAAGTTTCTCTTCAGCCAACTTGTTCACAATCAAGAAACAGGGCGAAGGCTACACCATCCAAAGTGCTGACGGCAAGTATGTGACAGTTGAAAAGTCGACCAACGGCACGAAGACATTCTACAACCTCCGTGTGGGCAAAGACGCGTCAGATGCGGTTTGGAAATTTGCCGACGCAACGGGTGGCAAGGTTCAGGCTACATATGGCGAGTTCACCAATTTCATGTCGTTTATATGGTATTCGAAGGTTGAACCGGGTGTTCCGGAATTCTCTACGGGCTATCAGGACAGCCATATCCGTCCGGCATTCTACTATGTGGGCGATGTGACACCGGTAGAACCGGAGGCTGTCAAGGTGGCGTCGATTGCTGAATTCTATACAAAAGGTCTGGCTGATGCCGGACCGGAATATGAGTTCACTTGCCCACTGACGGCTACATATCAGTCGGGAAAGAATCTTTATGTTACCGACGGCACCGACGGTATGCTTATCTACGGACAGCCAGACAAAGTCTGCGTGAACGGCTTTGTGCTTGCTCCGGGTGTCAAGGGTAAATTCAGCAATTTCAATGGCACTTATCAACTCACTAATGCCGTTCTCACTGAAATCACCGATAATGGTAAGGGTGTGGCTCCTGAGGAAATGACCATAGCTGGAATCACTGCCGAAAAGCAGAACCGCTATGTCGTGATCCGCAACGCGATGCTCGACACGGAAAATGGTGTCACTACGCTTTTTGACGACACGGGCACCATCGTTGCCTTTGACAAAGGATTTATCGTATTCCCTGCGGATGAAAGCAAAATCTATGACGTGACGGCCATGACGGCGTATTTCAAGGGTCAAGTTCAGGTTTATCCTGTCAACTTCACTGAAATTCCGAAAGATGTAGTTCAGGAGCCGGGCATCGGAATCTCTGGATATCCATTGAATCCGGACTCTGATGAACACATTTATTACGGCGAAGTCGAAGTCATTGTCATGAAGTCAGACGACGTGGCTTCAATTCATGCCGTAGTGACAAAAGACGGTGTTGAGGTAGACAACGTCACCGCAACAGAGGAGTGGAGGAAAACATATTCGGAAGTGGGCAAGTATCTTATATCTGCCACGGCGACAAACGGCTCTTTGATTTCTGCGCCTATTGAGGCGGAGTTTGAGATTGTGCCGGAACCGGTGATTACCGCTCCTACATTCTCATTGGCTGAGGGCACATACACAGGCACTCAGATCGTTACAATTGAGGGCTATCGCGGCTCGATGATTGTGGGAACTTGCAATGACGACGATGTCTACGACTATTCTCCATGTGACGTGACCCTTGCCGCTCCTGCGACAGGCGAGATTACATATGTGCTGACCGTGCATTCAGAACTCGGTGAGAAGCAGGGCGAGGAGTCGACAGCCACTTATGTAATCAAGGCTGGCGAGCCTGCTGCCGAAGGTGCGTTCCATCTCGTCACTTCCGCTGAAATGCTCAAGGAAGGCGCGAAGGTGATTTTGGTTAGCGAAACCAACGCAATGTCGACAGTGCAGAACGTGAAGAACGCTGCAAAACAGTACCGTCAGAGCACTACAGTCGTTGTCGACGGCAATGTGGTGCCGTCAGTCGGCACAGACGTGGCTGTGTTTACAGTGGGCAAGGACGGCGACAACTACACATTCTACAACGCAGCGACGAAAACAGAGACTGGTGCCGCTATGCCGGGCTACCTCTGCGCTGTAAGCAACGAGAAAAATGCTCTTGGCGTTGAGTCGACACTCAGCGACAACGGCAAGTGGAGTGTGGAATTTGCCGGCAGCACCGTTAAGATGCTTGCACAAGGAGGATTCACCCGCAATCTGCTCCAATTCAACTATAATGGTTTCCGTTGCTACAATCCGTCGACGACGACCATCGACACCAAATTGTCAATCTATTGCCAAGTGGAGTCGGGTGTGGACGATGCAACGGCCGATATGGTCAAGATTATAGGCGAAGAGGGCGCAATCCGTGTTGTCGCAGAGTCGGCCGATGTGGCTGTCTACACAATGACAGGTCAGACTGTGGCTGTGGCTGCGGTCGACGGCGAGGCTACAATCCGTCTTGCTGCTGGATTCTACATTGTGCGTGTAGGTGGCACAACAGTCAAAGTTGTGGTGAAATAATCAGCACACACATTGAAAATATTGAGCCGGGGCGACTTATTCATCGTCTCGGCTCTTTTTTCTCGTGTTTATTCATTAACTTTGCAAACTAATTTTTTAATCAGACAGAGATATAATGAGAAGATGGCGTATTGAGGACAGTGCCGAACTCTACAATATTACGGGCTGGGGACTGAAGTATTTCTCAATCAACGACAATGGTCACGTTCAGGTGACTCCGCGTGAAGGTTGTGCATCCGTCGATTTGAAAGAATTGATGGACGAGTTGCAGATTCGTGACATTACCGCTCCGGTGCTGTTGCGTTTTCCCGATATCCTCGACAATCGCATCGAGAAGATTTCGCGATGCTTCAAGCAAGCTGCCGAGGAATATAAATATGGCGCGCAAAACTTTATCATCTATCCGATAAAGGTGAACCAGATGCGTCAGGTGGTCGACGAAATCGTGAGCCACGGCAAGAAATTCAACATCGGGCTGGAGGCCGGCTCGAAGCCTGAGCTGCACGCTGTGCTCGCTACGAATATCGATGAGCACAATCTCATTATCTGCAATGGATACAAGGACGAGAACTATGTGGAGCTGGCTTTGTTGGCGCAGAAGATGGGACGCAGAATATTCCTCGTTGTGGAAAAGCTCAACGAGCTGCACTTGATTGCCCGCCTTGCAAAGCGGATCGGTGTGCGTCCGAACATCGGAATCCGCATCAAACTGTCGAGCTCGGGCAGCGGAAAATGGGAAGAGTCGGGCGGCGACCACAGCAAATTTGGCTTGAACTCGAGCGAACTGCTGGAAGCTGTCGACGCTTTGGCTAAATACAAGATGGAGGACTGCCTGAAACTCATACATTTCCATATAGGCAGTCAAATCACCAAAATACGCCGCATCAAGAATGCCCTGCGCGAGGCTACTCAGTTCTATGTGCAGCTCACGAAGATGGGCTTCTCAATCGACTTTATCGACATCGGCGGCGGACTTGGTGTGGACTACGACGGCACGCGTTCAAGCGCAAGCGAGAACAGCATGAACTATTCAATTCAGGAGTATGCCAACGATGCCATCTCTGCCATCGTCGACGCATGCGAGAAAAACGGGCTCAAGCAGCCTAACGTCATAACCGAGTCGGGACGCTCGCTCTCCGCCCACCATTCAATATTGATAATAGAAACGCTCGAAACCACCCAGTTGCCCGTGTGGAACGACAATGAGGAGGTGAGCGACTCAGACCATGAGCTGGCGCGCGAGCTGTATCAGATATGGGACCGCCTCGGACAGCAGTCGCTGCTCGAAAGCTGGCACGACGCCTTGCAGATACGCGAGGAGGCGCTCGACCGCTTCAGCCTCGGCATGCTCGATCTGCACACTCGTGCGCAGATTGAAAAACTGTTCTGGTCGGTGGCGCGCGAGGTCAACGACATTGCCAAGACAATGAAACATGTGCCTGAGGAGCTGCGCATCTCAAAAATGTTGCCCGACAAGTATTTCTGCAACTTCTCGTTGTTCCAGTCGCTTCCCGACTCATGGGCAATCGACCAGATGTTCCCGATAATGCCGATTTCACGTCTTGACGAGAAGCCTACCCGCACGGCTACGATTCAGGACGTCACCTGCGACTCCGACGGCAAAATCAACTGTTTCATATCGAGCCACGGCTTCTCCAACGCCTTGCCTATCCATCCGATAAAAAATGGCGAGTCGTATTATCTTGGTGTGTTCCTTGTGGGTGCATATCAGGAAATCCTCGGCGATATGCACAATCTGTTTGGCGACACCAATACGGTGCATGTCAGCGTGCATAAGGACGGCTACGAGATTGAGCAGATAATCGACGGCGAAACGGTGGCTGAGGTGCTCGACTATGTGCAGTACAACCCGAAAAAACTGGTGCGCAACGTCGAGACATGGGTTACACGCTCAATGAAGAGCGGAAAGATTACGCCGGAGGAGGGACGCGAGTTCCTTAGCAACTATCGTTCGGGTCTCTACGGATACACTTATTTGGAGAAAGACTGATGGCTTGCCGCTACTTCATGCGATTGGCTTATAACGGCACTCCGTTTCATGGATGGCAGCGCCAGCCGAATGCCGTAAGCGTGCAGGAGGAGCTGGAACGCGCGCTGTCGATGGTGTTGCGCCAGCCAGTGGCGGTTACTGGTGCCGGACGCACCGACACGGGCGTGAACGCTCGATGCATGTGGGCACACTTCGACACTGCGGAGGAAATCGCCGACGTGAAGCGCTTGGTGTGCTCGCTCAACAGCATCGTGGGCCGCGACATTGCCGTCTATTCGGTTGTGCGTGTGGCTGACGACGCCCATGCGCGTTTCGACGCAACAAGCCGCACGTATAAGTATTTCATTGGCAAACGCAAGTCGCCGTTTGACTACCATTTTTCGTGGACTCCTCCGTATGCGCTCGACGTGGAGGCGATGAACGAGGCGGCTTCCAAGCTGTTTGACTATAGCGATTTCACAAGCTTCAGCAAGCTGCACACCGATGCTAAGACCAACATCTGCCGCATCGACCATGCCCGTTGGGAGGATGAGGGCGAGAGGCTGGTGTTTACAATCACCGCCGACCGCTTTTTGCGCAACATGGTGCGCGCCATCGTCGGGACTCTTGTCGATGTGGGACGCGGAAAGATTACCGTAGGGCAGTTTTGCGAAATCATCGAAAAGAAAGACCGTTGCGAGGCGGGCACATCAGTGCCTGGCAACGCATTGTTTCTGTGGGACATAACTTATCCTTATATTTCATGACGGGGCATCGCGCATTGGATAGGCTTATGCGCTGCACGATGCTGCTGTCGATTGTGGTGCTTGGCGCGTGCTCGTGGATGCCGCGGCAGGGCGATTTGGTGTTTCAGGTGGCTGGCGGCGGCGACATGTCGCAGGCTATTGTCGATGCCACAACAAATGTCGACTCCTTGCAGTTCGACCATGTGGCGGTGTTTGCCGGCTCGCGCCGCAACCCTTTTGTCGTGGAGGCTTCGCCTGAAAAGGGCGTGGTGAAGACGCCTTGGCGCGAATTTCTGAATAGGTCGGGCGGCGGTGTGGTCGTGAAGCGTCTTGATGCCGACTATCCAAAGCAGGAGGCGGTAGAGCGGGTCTTGGCGCATCTTGGACAGCCCTACGACTGGTATTATCTATCTGGCAACGGCAGGACATATTGCTCTGAATTGGTCGAGGAGTCTTATCTCTATGCCGACAGCACGCGCATCTTTCCCGCAAAGCCTATGCGCTTCCGTGCCGCCGACGGCACAATGCCGCAGTTTTGGACCGACTTGTTCCATCGGCTTGGGGCAAGTGTGCCTGAAGGAGAGCCCGGAACAAATCCAAACGACATGTCGAGGTTTCGTTTGCTCCACACTGTCAGGGTGTTCCGTTGAACGGCGAAAAAATATTTTCTAAAATAGTTGGCGGTTCAGAAAAAGTTTGTACCTTTGCAGCCGGGTAAGTCCTATACGGCCAGCTCCTTGTCAACTCCCCCAGGTCTTGACCGAAGCAAGGGTAGCAGGTTGTAGCGGCGCGATATAGATCGCTTGCCCACCTGCCTCTTTAGCTCAGTTGGCCAGAGCACGTGATTTGTAATCTCGGGGTCGTTGGTTCGAATCCGA
>ENA-UEOL01001275-UEOL01001275.1-human-gut-metagenome-genome-assembly--contig:-NODE-1275-length-16657-cov-8.356755_pt1 | contig 16657 bp, 20 predicted proteins | sample MGYA00242884_ERZ507884 | MGnify/ENA primary metagenome ERZ507884 (study PRJEB26167, sample SAMN06115417) | human gut metagenome | host: Homo sapiens | place: China:Chongqing | collected 2015-03-06... | reverse complement strand
CCGTCACAGTCAATCAAAATCCGTCAAAATCATTCACAAAAATTCATTTTAAAAATTGTGAAATATGCAAAAAAACTGTCGGAAGAATCGTCTCTGTTTCCACGACAGAATACGATTCTTCCGACAGTTTTTACATTTTTGATCTGATTCATACGAATCTCTGTTATTGCGCTATGTTTTTGCACATCCAAAGTCTATTTTTCACACTGCTTTCCGTTATTCACACGATCATGAACGCTTTACTCCCCCTTTTGAAAACGTTCGATCGCATCTTTTACATCATCCGCAAAAATTTCAACCACCTCTGCATTTTTCGTCTTATACCGTATGATACCCATTTCCTCAAATGTCTGTCCGGCAATATAACACCGCAATGCCATCAGTACGCCACTGTGCGTTACGATCAACACATCTTCCGTCTCCCGTTCTAAGATCATTCCGAGTGTATCAAGCGCACGCCTCAGCACTTCATTGTAACATTCTCCATGCGGTGTATGGACATAACGCCTGTTGGCATCCCAGTCCTGATACTCTTTCGCATTTTCCTGCGTAATGCTTTCCCAGCTTCTGCCTTCCCAGTCGCCCATATCCATTTCCCGCAGACCATCCGCCGCAATACATGGAATATCAAGCGCGATCGCCGCCTCCTGTGCCGTCTGTGCTGCACGAAGCTGTGGGGATGTATATGCCCGCACAACCTGAAGAGTCCCTTCCTTTTTCCGATCCAGAAGCATGTCCGCAAGCTCTTTTGCCTGCTGCTTTCCATTCTCATTCAACGGCACATCTGTCTTGCCCTGTATTTTCTTTTTTACATTCCAGTCCGTCTCTCCGTGACGTACAAAATATAAAATCATTGATTTCTCCTCTTTGGGGTGATGTTGTCATAAATCAAGTATAAACAATTCGTTTTGATTTGTCTATGTGAATCCATACAACGGCAGATTCTTCTTGCAATTTATGATTTCCCCATGTATACTACATCTATCGCAATTCAATTTTATTTTCATAGAATCATTTTCTGAATACCACTCTTTTCATTCCGGCATTTCGCCAGCTATTTCAGAAAACTATTGTGAAAAACACTTAAATTTTTTATAATTAAAGGAGAAAACTACATGGGGAAAAACAAAGGAAAACGCAGTCACACAAAACATGTTTTTGTGCAGAAGAAGTACCGGGATGCCTTATTCCGCAGAATTTTTAATGAGAAACCGGTTTTGCTGGAATTGTACAATGCCCTGAATCAGACAGATTACGATGATGCAGATGAACTGATCTTTTACACGATCGATGATGTGATCTATCTCGGATATAAAAATGATGTGTCATTTATCGTCCGAGGCACGCTGAATCTGTATGAGCACCAGAGTACCTTAAACCCAAACATGCCGATCCGCGGACTGATCTATTTCGGCAAACAGTATGAAAGCTATATTAAACAAAATAACCTGAATATTTACGGGAAAAAACTGCTTTCACTACCGTTTCCCCAGTTTGTTATATTTTATAATGGGGTTGAACCGTTGGAAGATAATAAAGATTACATAGAGCTGCATCTTTCAGATGCGTTTATATGTGCTGAATCAAACCACCTGACAACAGATGCTGCACCCAGACAGCCAGTCGTTACTACTGATATGCCTGTTTCTGATATTGATGTCCCTGACTCCGCTGCGCAAAATACGTCCAGCCCCATCAGCACCCGCCCCTGCTTAGAGTGCACTGCACGGGTTTACAACATTAATTATGGACACAATCAGGAATTAATGGCACGATGCCGGACTTTAGAGGAATATTCTATCCTGATTGGCAGAATTTCTTCGAAGGTCAGAAACGGTATTCCATTAGAACCGGCAGCGGATGCTGCTGTACAGGAATGTATCAGGGACGGTATTTTGCAGGATTTTCTCACCAAACACAGATCGGAGGTCGTTGGTATGTTATTGGAAGAATTCGATATGGATGAGTATATTAAGATGGAACGCAGGGACAGCTATGCGGATGGACATGAGGATGGCTTAGCGATGGGTTTAGCGGAGGGTTTAGCGGAGGGCAAACGTCTTGAGCAATTACACATCATCCACAACATGTTCCAGGAAAATATTCCTGCACAAAGCTGTGCTAAACTGCTTAACAAGGATACTGCTTTTATTGATAAAGTATATTCACTGTGCCAGGCTCACCCTGACTGGTCAGATGAAGATCTTTACAATTCACTAAAAGAAAATTAAACTCATTATTTCAAACAACAGACTACACACTCCACGCATATTCTATTTTCAAAAACACCTGTAATTACATGCCCAACAACATATAATTACAGGTGTTTTTATTACTGAAATATTTCTTTTTTACAGATCACATAGGAAATCCCTGCCACAACCACTTCCGTGATCCAGAACGCATGCCAGACGCCCGCAGCCCCCAATATTTTACTCAAAATAAATGCCAATGGTAAAATAACTGCTATGTACCTGAGCACAGAAATTACCAACGATTCTTTTCCCTTTCCCAGTCCTTCCAACGCACCTGATACCGTGACGGAGACCGATGACGCAATAAATCCAATGCTGATCAGACGAAGCGCCTCTTTTCCAAATTGTATCGTCTCCGGATTACTGGTAAACAATCCAATAAGCGTCTGCGGCACTGCCATACAAAGTATCGTTCCGATTACCATGACCCCCGCGATCAATACCAGCGCTGACCGGAAAATTTCTCTGACACGCTTTGACTCTCCCGCACCGTAGTTATATCCGATCAGAGGACGCATCCCCTGCACGACACCATTTCCTGTCAGATATAAAAATGTCTGTAATTTAAAATAAGCCCCAAGTACAAGTACATAGCTGGCAGAATAAACCGCAAGAATCGCATTTAATGCAGAGACCTGTACAGACGGCAGCGCGATGCTCAATGTTGCCGGGACACCGATTGAATACATTTTCCTGCTAAGTTCCGCTTCCGGTTTCATATCTTTCCATCTTATCTTTACCGGAATCGGTTTAAAAAAATAAAACAGCAGATAGCTGATAAGAGAAGCCATCTGACCGATCCCGGTTGCGATAGAAGCTCCCCGGATCCCCATTTCAGGAAAGAAACCAATTCCAAATATCATAAAAGGATCTAAGATAATATTGGTCACACAGCCGATCAGCATACAGAGCATGGACGTTTTCATGCGCCCCACTGACTGAAAAATCTTTTCAAAACAAAGACCTGCCGCATTGGGTACTGCAAAAAGAAATACGATCTGCGCGTATGCTGCGCCCATGTCTATGATCGACCTTTTATCTGTAAACATGGCAAGAAAAGGTGCTGTGATTGCAATGCAGACTACCGCTAAGATCAGTCCGTGGATCATATTAAAAAGTGTTCCAAGCGACGCCGCCTTATCCGCCGTGTTCTGCTTTTGTGCTCCAAGAAAATATGCGATTGTCGCATTGATTCCGATTGCAAATCCGATAACAACTGCATTGACCAGATTCTGCAATGGGAACACCAAAGAAAGTGCCGTCATCGCATCTTCGCTGATGCGCGCCACAAAATAACTGTCAATGATATTGTAGAGCGCATTGACTAACATGGAAAATGTCATTGGCAATGCCATGGAGATCACAAGCGGCATGACCGGTTTTTCTTTCATAAAATTCTGGTTCATTTTTCATTCCTTTCGTTTCATGACATGAGGACACATCGTGGTTTCAGACTTCTTAATTGGCAGATTCCACAAAACCGGGACTGCTTATGTGCAATCTGACAACAAAAAAACGCCACACAGTTGCAAATCATTGCAGCTGTGTGGCGAAAAATAGAGTTCATCACTCAAGAAAAGTCCACTCCATAAAATGGTTTTGGAGCTATATTATAACCAGTAAATTTTATTTCTGTCAAGTAAATCTTATTTTGCAATATCAATACGCACCAGTGCTTTGCGAAGTGCAAATTCAGCACGTTTGACATCGATTGCCTCTGTCCGGTGGGCAAGCCGTTCCTCAGCGCGCGCACGCGCAGCTTCAGCACGGTTCTTGTCGATCTCATTCGGCCACTCTGCAATCTCTGCGAGAAGTGTTACCTTATCCGGCAGAATTTCCGCAAAGCCGGAATGTACTGCCGCGATCACGTCATCTTCACCCGTCTTGTGGATCTTTACGATGCCGGGTGCTAACACGGTCGTGAGCGGAATATGCTTTTTATACACACCGATCTCACCGGAGGCAGTGGTAAACTCGATCATATCACCCTCACCTGTATAAAAAACACGATCCGGCGTAATGATCTCTACCTGAAAGAGTCTGTTTTCTTCTGCCATACACACCCTCCATTATTACTGCATCTTTGCGCGGACATCATCGATCGTACCTGCATTTAAGAAATAACTCTCCGGTACATCATCATGCTTTCCTTCAAGAATCTCCTTAAATCCGCGGATTGTCTCTGCAATCGGAACATATTTTCCATCCAGACCGGTAAACTGTGTTGCAACGAAGAACGGCTGGGATAAGAATCTCTGTACCTTTCTTGCACGGCTTACAACCAGTTTATCATCCTCGGAAAGCTCGTCCATACCAAGGATTGCAATGATATCCTGCAATTCTTTGTATTTCTGTAAGATCTCCTGCACACCGCGGGCTACCTCAAAGTGCTCCTGGCCAACGATACGCGGGTCTAAGATACGGGAAGTAGAACCAAGCGGATCCACTGCCGGATAAATACCGAGTTCTGCGATAGAACGCTCAAGTACGGTCGTTGCATCCAGGTGTGCGAATGTGGTTGCCGGAGCCGGGTCTGTCAAGTCATCCGCAGGCACATAAACCGCCTGAACGGAAGTGATAGAACCGTTCTTTGTAGATGTGATACGCTCCTGCAGAGCACCCATCTCTGTCTGTAATGTCGGCTGGTAACCTACGGCGGAAGGCATACGTCCTAACAGCGCGGATACCTCAGATCCTGCCTGTGTAAAACGGAAAATATTGTCAATGAAGAGCAATACATCCTTACCGCCTTTATCACGGAAATACTCTGCCATCGTAAGACCTGTTAAGGCAACACGCATACGTGCTCCTGGCGGCTCGTTCATCTGTCCGAACACCATGGTGGTCTTATCGATAACTCCTGATTCTTTCATTTCATAGTAAAGGTCATTTCCCTCACGGGTACGCTCACCAACGCCGGTAAATACGGAATATCCACCGTGCTCGGTTGCGATATTGTGGATCAGCTCCTGGATTAAAACGGTTTTACCTACACCGGCACCACCGAACAATCCGATCTTACCACCTTTCTGGTAAGGGCAGAGAAGATCTACGACCTTGATACCTGTCTCTAACATCTCCTGGGATGTTGCCTGTTCCTCAAATGCAGGAGCAGGTCTGTGGATCGGCCATTTTTCCACGCCGGCCGGAGGATCGATCTCGTCGATCGGATCTCCTAATACATTAAACATTCTGCCCAATGTATTCTCACCTACCGGCACACTGATCGGTCCGCCGGCTGCAACTGCATCCATGCCGCGGACTAATCCATCGGTTGATCCCATTGCGATACATCTGACTGTATCATCGCCCAGATGCTGGGAAACCTCAACGGTCAATTCTTTTCCCGCCTGATCGCCTCTTAACGGGATACGAATCGCATCGTTGATCTCCGGCAGATTGCCCTCTGTGAATTTAATATCCAGAACGGCACCGATAATCTGGGTAATCTTACCGATATTATTTGCCATCGCTTCTTTCTCCTTGTAATCAAATTTTGTGCTGCTGTCTTTTTATTCGATTGCAGATTACCTGCAGCTTCATCTGCTTATCCAGAGATTGCCGACGCACCGGCAATGATCTCTGTTAATTCCTGTGTAATCGAGCCCTGACGTGCCCGGTTATATTTGAGCGTCAGATCACTGATCATATCCTCTGCATTGCTCGTTGCAGAATCCATCGCCTGCATTCTCGCACCGTTTTCACTGGCAACTGCCTCCACGAGTGCACCATAAAACAGGCTTGTAACGTATTTTGGAATGATCATATCAAGTGCTTCTGTCTCATTCGGCTCATAATTCATCAGAACGTTTGCCTCTGCTGCTGCACCAAGTTCTTCTTCATCAAACTCGATCGGTAACAGCTTCATCAGCTTCGGTTCGTGTACGACTGTATTTTTAAAATGTGTATACACCAGATAAATCTCGCCGATCGTGCCATTGGTGTAATCCGCAAGCACCTTTTTGCAGAGTTCTGCCGCATCATCATAAGACGGGGACTCAATGATATAGGAGTCATCCTCTTTGATATGATAGCCGCGGCGTTCTAATACCTCGCGTCCCTTTCCACCGATGGCATAGATCTCTACATCATCTTTGGAAAAGTCACTTCCCGTAACCAGCTTGATCAGGTTGGAGTTGTATCCACCGGCAAGTCCACGGTTGGATGTGATCACAACGATCGCTTTCTTTGTGGAAGTACCTTTTTTCAGATATGGATGATCGATCCCACCTGATCTTGCAAGCATGGAAGTAACGGTCTGGTACATATAGTTCGAATATGGATTCGTCTGTTCTGCCCTGCTTTTTGCTTTCTGCAGTTTTACGGTTGAAACAAGCTTCATGGCTTTTGTGATCTGCTGCGTACTCTGTATGCTGCTTTTTCTTCGTTTAATGTCCCTCATTGAGGCCATAACAACTTCCTCCTTTTTTTGGCGAAGTCCTGCTTGTTACGCTTATTTCAAGAAATCTGCCTTACATTCTTCGATTGCTTTGACGAGTTTTGCCTCGGTCTCATCACTGATGACTTTCTCTGTGCGGATTGCTTCCGGTACATCCGGATATTTGGTATCCACATACTCAAACAGTGCTTTTTCAAACGGTAAAACCTGTTCTACCGGAATATCCAGAAGATATTTTCTGGTTGCAGCATAGATGATGATGACCTGTTTTTCAACCGGCATCGGCTGATACTGCGGCTGTTTTAACATTTCACGGATTCTGGCACCCTGTGCTAACTTCTCTGTCGTATCGGCATCGAGCTCAGAACCAAACTGTGCAAATGCTGCAAGCTCTCTGTACTGTGCCAGCTCGACACGGATCGGTGCTGCAATCTTCTTCATAGCCTTGATCTGTGCGGAACCACCTACACGGGATACCGAAAGACCCGCATTGATCGCCGGACGGAAACCGGAGTTAAACATCTCTGTCTCAAGATAGATCTGACCATCGGTGATAGAGATAACGTTTGTCGGGATATATGCCGAAACGTCACCAGCCTGTGTCTCGATGATCGGCAGTGCAGTCAGGGAACCTCCGCCAAGTTTGTCGGAAAGTCTTGCCGCACGCTCTAAGAGTCTTGAGTGCAGGTAGAATACATCTCCCGGATAAGCCTCACGTCCTGGTGGACGTTTTAAGAGCAAGGAGAGTGTACGGTATGCGGCTGCGTGCTTACTTAAATCATCGTAAACAACGAGAACATCTTCTCCGTTCTCCATCCATTCCTCACCGATCGCACATCCTGCATACGGTGCAATATACTGTAATGGTGCAAGCTCACTTGCAGTGGAAGCAACCACTGTCGTGTAGGACATTGCCCCAAATTCTTCCAATGTTTTTACCAGAGCGGCAACTGTGGAAGCCTTCTGTCCGATGGCAACGTAAATACATTTTACGCCCTGTCCCTTCTGGTTGATGATCGTATCGATCGCAATCGCTGTCTTACCGGTCTGTCTGTCACCGATGATCAGCTCACGCTGTCCACGTCCGATCGGCACCATGGAATCGATTGCCTTGATACCGGTCTGTAACGGTGTATCTACGGATTTTCTGGAAATAACACCCGATGCGACACGCTCGATCTGACGATATTTGTTCGTCTCGATCGGTCCTTTGCCGTCGATCGGCTGTCCTAACGCATTGACAACTCGTCCTAACATGGCGTCACCGACCGGAACCTCTACTACTCGTCCGGTGGTCTTTACGGTATCACCCTCGTTGACATTGCGCTGCGCACCTAAAAGTACGGCACCGACATTGTCTTCCTCAAGGTTTAATACCATTCCATATACTTCTCCCGGAAATTCCAGAAGCTCGCCCTGCATTGCGTTGTCAAGACCGTGAATACGTGCGATACCATCTGCTACCTGAATAACGGTACCAACGTCAGCTACCTCTAACTGCGCTGCATACCTTTTGATCTGTTCTTTAATTACGGAACTTATTTCTTCTGGTCTTAAATTCATGAAGCGCATTCACCTGCTTTCAACTGTATTTTTGACAATTCGCGTGTCAGATCATTTAATTTGGTCCGGACACTGGAATCAACGACTCTGTCGCCGATGCGAATTACCATTCCGCCTATCAGTGCGGAATCCACTGCATAATGCATCTCAAATTTCACATACTTTGTAGTCTCTAACAATCTTTTCTCCACTGCTGCTTTCTGCGCTTCGGATAATTCCATTGCCGATGTCACATAAGCGGTTCCGATGTTCTTATACTCCTTGACACAGTCAATGAAATAATCCAGCACCGTATCCACTTTTGCGAAATGACCTTTTTCTACAATCAGGCGGAGCAGTCCAACAAACTCCGCGGAAATCTTTTCTGCAAATATGTCTTCTACGATTTTTACTTTTTCTTCTTTAACGATTTTTGGATGACTCATTAATTTGAAGAGCTCAGGATTCTCATTCAAAGCGGCTTTTACTGCCACTGCCTCATCCCGGAATTCATCCATCCTTCCGCTCTCTAGCGCAACTTCAAACAATGCATCACCGTATGTTTTTGATACTAGCTTTGCCATGTCGAATCACCCATTTCTTTCAATGTTTCTTCTACCAGCGTATCCTGCACGGTCGCATCGATATTTGCTGCAACAACTTTTGCCGCCATCATGGATGCAACTGTGACCATTTCCTGTTTTACTTCATCCATTGCACGCTTCTTAGAAAGCTCTGCTTCTTCGTTGGCTCTCTTTATGATGCGCGCCGCTTCTTCTTTTGCGTCACTCTCAATGCGGGCTGCATTTTTCTGCGCCGTCTTGCGGGCCTCGCTTAAGATCTGCTCTGCCTCTTTATCGACTTCCTTTAACTTCGCATCATATTCTGCTTTGAGTGCTGCTGCGTCCTGTTTGTCCGTTTCTGCAGTCTTAATATCGGCTGCGATACGGTTCTTTCTGTCATTCAGCAGCTTGCGTGCCGGTTCAAACAACATCTTGGACATGAATAAAAATAAGAAAAATACTGCTAACGCCATCAAAACCACATCATGCAGTAACTGAAAATCCAGTCCAAAAAGTCTTGTCATTTCCTCCAAGGTTCGGCCTCCTTTCCAATTTTTTTATTCCAAGAATGGAGCGCCATTCATTAGCCTAAAGGCTGTACGAACAGTAAGAGCATTGCGATCAAGAGTCCGTAAAGACCTGTTGTCTCTGCAACTGCCTGTCCTAAAAGCATGGTTGACATGATATCTCCTTTTGCACCCGGATTGCGTCCAACTGCTGCTGCACCATGTCCTGCTGCGATACCCTGTCCAATACCAGGTCCGATACCGGCGATAACTGCCAGACCTGCACCGATAGCTGAACATGCCATAATTAAATCGTGTCCTGTGATATTCATATAAATCCTCCTTGTTTTGCGAAGCAAAATCCGAACTCATTCGTGAGGAGAGGATTTTACTCCTAAATATTATTATTCTTGTTCGTAGTTCTGACCAATGTATGTCATTGTCAACATACAGAATACATACGTCTGAATTGCTCCTGAGAACAAGTCAAAGTATACATGGAGTGCTGCCGGCCAGATGATTGCTATTTTGCTCAGCAGTCCATAAACCAGTGCCATCATAACGGTTCCTGACAATACGTTTGCGAAAAGACGCAAGGACAATGAAATCGGCACTGCGATCTCACTGATCACATTAATCGGAAACCAGATTGGCAGCCATGGCGGCAATGGGGAACACATATCTGTCCAGATCTGCCTGATCGGCAGATTCTTAAACTGCGTGATATGGATCAGGAAGAATGTAATAAGACCAAGTGCCAGTGTCGTACCATAGTCAGCCGTTGGTGGTCTTAATCCAAACAGACCTGAGATATTACTCATAAGAATAAAGATAAAAATGGTACTGATATAGTTGACAAACTTCGGTGCTGCCACTTTTCCCATGGTGCCGTTTACCATGTTATCCAGCATTTCTACCATCAGCTCGATAACATTCTGAAATCCCCCGGGGATCTCCTTTGCATGTTTGATCGCCCGGTTTCCTGCAATGGCAAGCGCCATCATAAGGAGCATAACGATCAATATGCAGACATGCGATGTCGTGATCCAGACTTTGTGTCCGAAGATCTCATACTGAACGATACCATGTATCATAAAGTCGATGTTTTCGGCTCCGGATGACATCAGAATTGCGTGATTCACTCTCTCACCTCCCTCATATGAAATTATTATCTTCACTGTCTGAAGATACATCACCTCTTCCTTGCAGTTTTTGTATTACTCTATGTGTAAAGGGCTGTAAGTACGCAGATACCTTAAGTCCCAATACCCCGATAAATGCAGTGATCAGATTTCCCAGATTCCATTTCATCATAACAAAGAAAACGATCACAACGACAGCATAGCGGAGCAGCGATTTTGCAACGATCTTCTTCTTTGCATTGTCCTCGCCGTACAGTTCCACCGCATCTCTTAACACGGTCGCAATGTTGACTGCCATACCGCACGCTAAGCTGATACCGATCAGAAGTCCTGTGGTGTACCTGACTTTATCTGTGACAAACCAGACACCCGCCAGTTCCACGATCACTCCATACACAATAATTCCCAAAACAAGTCCCGGCAATGCATCATTGATCCTTCGTAACATTTTTTCTGCCACCGTCCTGTCCGTAAATCTTTTTTGCCATTTTAAAAATGTTGGTAAATCCCGCCAGGGCTCCCATGATAAACAGTGGGATCACGATCCAGAGCATATCATATTTCCTGCCGATCCATGTACCAAACAGAGTGCACATCACGATCGGAACGATCATATTCAGTCCAAACTGCAGGATCAGTGTCAGTGCCTGAAATACCTTTCTGTTTTTTCTCACTTACATCGTTCCTCCATAAAGTACAATCTTTATTCATTATAACATTTTTCGCCATTTTGTCCATCAAATATCCGTCATTTTGTATAGATAATATTTCCTTTTTACTAATAAATATTTTAATTTTTACATGCTCTTTACAGCTAACTTCTACTCCGCGAGATGCGCATCCCGCCCGGAGGGCTTTTTAATTCACAGGACGTAATTTCCTATGAATCAAAAAAAGCATGTATGCCAGATTTCTGTATACATGCTCTTTTTATTCATGATAATAGAATGTTCACGGACTGAGCATTCTATTATTTATCACCTTCTATAATTCCAGTTCTATCCTGCGGTTTGTATGTTCATAGCGCTGCAGCACGACCCCAGCCGCATTCAGCATCTTTTTGGATGCCACAACTGCCGGTGTTGTCTCATATTTGTCGCTGTCATACACGATCCTGCGGATTCCCGACTGAATGATCGCTTTTGCACATTCATTGCAGGGAAACAGCGTAACATAGATCGTTGCGCCCTCCAAGCTTCCTCCGCGGTAATTTAAGATCGCATTGAGTTCGCTGTGCGTTGTATAAAAATATTTATTTTCTAAAGGCTCTCCCTCCCGCTCCCACGGGAATTCATCATCCGAGCAGCCAGTCGGAAATCCGTTATACCCCATCGAGAGTATCTTGTGATCTTCGCTGACAATGCAGGCACCCACCTGCGTATTCGGATCTTTTGAACGCATTCCCGAAAGTACCGCAACTCCCATAAAATATTCATCCCAGCTGATATAATCTTTCCTTTTGCCGCTCATGCCAACCTCCAAAGCTTTCCGTAACCTGTACTGTTATTTTGTTCCAAAAATACGGTCTCCGGCGTCTCCAAGTCCCGGAACAATATAACCATGCTCGTTTAAATGATCATCTAAAGCTCCAATGTATACATCTACATCCGGATGATCCTCCTGCATTTTCTTCACACCTTCCGGTGCTGCAATAATGCACATCAGACGGATATTTTTAACTCCTTTGTCCTTTAACATCTGGATGGCTGCCGAGGAAGAACCTCCGGTTGCCAGCATCGGATCTACCACAAACACCTCTCTGTTTGCACAGTCTGCCGGAAGTTTACAGTAATACTCTACCGGCTCTAATGTCTCCGGATCACGATAAAGTCCGATATGTCCGACTTTTGCTGCAGGAATCATTGCCAGCATACCATCCACCATGCCAAGACCGGCACGTAAAATCGGTACAACAGCAAGCTTTTTGCCCTTTAACTCTTTCACAGTCGTTTTGCAGATCGGTGTATCGATCTCCACATCTGCAAGTTTCAAGTCTCTGGTTGCCTCATAACACATCAGCATTGCAATCTCGCTGACTAATGTACGGAAATCTTTTGATCCGGTTTCTTCTCTGCGGATGATACCGATTTTGTGCTGGATCAACGGATGATCCATTACTACGATTTTTCCCATTTTAATTTTCCCCGCTTCCTTCGTTACTTTCTTCATTTAAAAGAGTGACCAGCTTTTTGATGGTCTTTCTCATTGTTTCATAGCATAGCCCATATGCCTGCAGACTGCCGCCATACGGATCTAAAATCTCCAGTTCATCTCCGACAAGTTCCGTGAGAACATATACATTCTCCGGGTTGGCTCTCTCGTATTTTTCCAGAACCTTTTCTAACTGGGCGTGTTCCATAACAAGAACTAATGTGTCCTCTGTAAAATCCTCCTCCGTCAGCTGTGCCGACATATAGCCATCCAGATTGATCCCATTGCTGATCATGACTGCTTCCGCTTTCTGATTGAGCGGCTCCGGAAATAAAACGACCATTCCTCTCGCACCGATTTCAACCGGATGTTTTAATACATACTCCCCAAGTATGCCTGCTGCCATCGGCGCGCGGCATGTTCCGTTTTCCGCGACAAACAGGATTCGATTATATTGTTTCATGCGTTATCCTTCCTTCTCCCATCAAACATGAATCACCTGATGTCCTGCTGCTTTCATTAACCGGTTCATGATCGCCTGACCGATCCTCGGTGTTGAAAAACTCTCTGAATAAATCGCATCTACATTCCAATCATCAAATTCACGCAATATTTTGTACAAATGTCTGGCAATGGCATCCTCATCGCTTCTTGCTCCGATCGTCACCACATAATCTGCCTGATACAAGGACTCCGTCTCATCCGTTGCAACAACACCGACCTTAAGTCCTGCCGCCTGTTTTTCCCTGACCAGTGCATTGATCTTTGCAACAACAGCCTCCTGCTCTCCCTCAACCAATACCAGATCCGCCTTCGGCGCATAGTGTTTATACTTCATTCCGGGCGCTTTCGGCTTCTTTGTGGAATCCGACGCAATGATGCCCGGATCAATGCGTACCTCTTCCCCGAGCACTTCCTCTAACATTTCTTTTGTAATATAACCCGGGCGCAGTATCATCGGTACTTTTTCCGTCAGATCAATGATCGTAGATTCGATGCCGATTCCAACCGGCCCCCCATCCAGTATCATCGGTATCTTACCATCCAGATCTAACGCCACATGTCCCGCTTCTGTCGGGCTTGGTTTTCCGGAAGTATTCGCACTCGGTGCCGCGATCATACAGCCGCTCTCATCGATCAGTGCAAGCGCAACCGGATGATTCGGCATACGGATCGCCACCGTATCCATTCCACCGGTCGTTTCATATGGAACCTTTTCATTCTTCCATACGATCATGGTAAGCGGCCCCGGCCAGAACGCATCTGCGAGTTTCTCTGCCTGCGGCGGAACTTCTTTCGCAATGGATAAAAGCTCTTCAAATCTGCATATATGAACGATCAGCGGATTGTCTGAAGGCCGTCCCTTTGCCGCATAGATCCGTTTGGACGCCTCCGGATCAAGCGCATTTGCCCCGAGTCCGTAAACCGTTTCGGTCGGAAATGCTACCAGACCGCCGGATCTTATGATCTCTGCCGCCTCCCGCATATCCTCCTTATTCGGAGCGTCTGCGTCTATTTTTATTAATTTTGTCTGCATATATCACTACTTCTTTTCTAATATAATTCTTATTTTTATTTTTCCCAAACATTTATATTATCGCACATTTTATCCAAATAGGCAACAGAGTGTGCATAATTCGCGGATTTGTTCCTTGATTTTCCAGCAAAATTACCATAGAACCCGAACTGTAACTTGCTATGTTTCCGTAAATGTGGCATAATTATTACTGTTCATCTGCAAACAGTTATGTTTGGAAAGGGGTTTTCATGAAAATTACAAAATCTGATTTCGGTACAACTAACACAGGAGAAAATATTAATATATACCATCTTGAAAACGAGGCAGGTGCCTATGTAGAGATCCTTAACTTCGGATGCCGTCTTGTAAAGATCGTCGTTCCGGACCGCAATGGCAATCCAACAGATGTCTGCCTTGGCATGGACACCATGTCCGCCTATGAAAATGATGACGCAAGTCTTGGTGCTGTTGTCGGACGTGTTGCAAACCGCATCAAAGACGGTCATTTTACTTTAAATGGAAAAGAATACCATCTTGCCGTAAACTGCGGTACCAACCACCTTCACGGAGGTCTGATCGGTTATGCCTCCAAACCATGGGATGCAAAAATCAAAGATGATAAACTGATCCTTACTATGATTTCCGCCGATGGCGAGGAGGGTTATCCTGGTAATCTGACTCTGACCGTTACTTATGGCTGGTCTGAGGACAATGAGCTCTCGATCGTATACGAAGCTTCCGCAGATCAGGACACCCTGCTTAACGTCACAAACCACGGTTATTTTAACTTAAACGGTGAGGGAAGCGGTGATATTCTTTCTCACGAACTGTATATCGATGCAGATTCTGTCACAGAACTCGACGATTCGCAGGCGCCTACCGGAAAACTGATCCCGGTCGACAATACACCGTTTGATTTCAGAGTGATGCACACGATTGGCAAATCCTACTACTCAGACTATGACCAGCTGCACAAATTCGGCACCTACGACCACAACTTTGTGATCAACGGAACCGGTCTTCGCGAAGCAGCTGTACTACAGTCCAAAGAAAGCGGTATCCGGATGACCTGCTTTACCGATCAGCCGGGCATGCAGCTTTATGTTGCCAGCCAGCCGATGAAACAGCCGGGCAAAAACGGTAAAATCTATGACAGCCGCACCAGCGTCTGCTTAGAAACACAGCATTTCCCGGATGCGATCAACCACGACAACTTCCCAAGTATCGTGTTACACCCGGATGCACCGTTCCATTCCAAGACGCTGTATCATTTTTCTACATTCTGATAAAAATAATTGGTCGAAAGAGCCGCATGTACCGTTTGTGTATATCCGGCTCTATTTTGCTATCACATTCCTTTGTGCTTATTTTTGTACACGGTTTTTTCGTGTTTTGACTTGTATTACCCTCTTTTTTGTATTAGAATAATCTAAAGCTACTGAAGCGGTAGCGAGTCTATGATTCTATTTTAAGGAGGGAATACAAATGGCATTCGTAATTTCTGATTCTTGCGTAAGCTGTGGTACATGCGAGCCAGAGTGTCCAGTAGGAGCTATTTCTCAGGGAGACAGCCAGTTCGTAATCGATGCAGGTTCCTGCGTTAGCTGCGGAACATGTGCAGGAGTTTGTCCTACAGGAGCTATCAGCGAGGGTTAATCTTTCGTACATAGCCAAAAGCCGTCACGCTTGTGACGGCTTTTTCTTTTTCCAGAGTTTCTTTTCTTTCTGTTCGTCCTTTTTGCGGATATTTCCACGGATCGCAGCATCCAGCCTGCGGAAGCGGTCCTCCTCTGCTTCCTCCCGCTCCCGCATGAGGTAATTCATCTCCTTGATCACCTGTTTTCCTACCTCCTCGCTGATGCTCTGCCCCAGTTCTTCATTGTTGGCGGCAAGCGCTTTTCCCACTCGGTCATCAGTTCTGTGAACTGTGCCATCTTATCCGTATTGTTTAGAATACTCTGCGGGCTCTCGGCGGTCGTTTTTACCGGAAGCTGCTGGGGTGCAGCGGACTGCACCGGCTGCACGGATTGCTGCACCGGCTGTGCCACTGCTGCCGGCTGTGCCGCGACCGGTTGTACCGGCTGCGGGATTGCAGCGGCCGCTCCCGCAGAAAGCGGTGCCTGTCCCACGGGAATCGGTGCTTCTGCCGTCAGCCCCTCGATCGGTCCGTTATGTACAATCATGCGTATCGCCTTCAACTGATAGCCCTGTTCCTTTAGTTCCTTGATTCTCTGAAATTCCGCAATGTTTTCCTTCGTATAATACCGGTGTCCCATCTCATTGCGCGGGATATTCAGTTCCAGTTCATCTTCCCAGTAACGTAACACATGTGATTCGACGTGGACGATATTTGCCGCATCGGAAATCATATAACGTACCTTTTCCATACACCCTCCTATATTGTAATTCCTTAACTTATATTATAGGTGTATCGATTCTTCCGTACAACAAAAACCGCTCGTCTTATTGCGACACAAATCGCCGGTCTTTCTTATTTTTCACAGAACTAGGCGAGTGTTCTGACCCACGCCTCCATCTGCGCTCTGTCATATCCGTTCAACATCTTACCGCTCTTCCAGT
>ENA-UEOL01001271-UEOL01001271.1-human-gut-metagenome-genome-assembly--contig:-NODE-1271-length-16693-cov-12.976769_pt1 | contig 16693 bp, 10 predicted proteins | sample MGYA00242884_ERZ507884 | MGnify/ENA primary metagenome ERZ507884 (study PRJEB26167, sample SAMN06115417) | human gut metagenome | host: Homo sapiens | place: China:Chongqing | collected 2015-03-06... | reverse complement strand
GAAGTGCTGTTACGTGTAAAGGGCTGGGCAACGGAGCTCTACCGCTACGATCTGGTCATCGGTTACGGCATCTTCTACACTTTTGTCATCTGTACTACAGCTTCCCCGATCGCATTCACTTACATCCTTCCTGTGACGAGCCTGCTGGTACTATATAAGAACCGGAAATTCATGATCGGCTGCGGTATCGCCAATGCCCTGATCATCGTCGGTGCAGCCGTCTATCGCTATATGCTGGGCTTCAACAGCGCTTCCGATATGAAAAATTATCAGCTGCAATTGTCCTGTATCATCCTCTGCTACATCTGCTACGTCATGTCCATCCGTCATCTGAATGAATCCGACGGTGCCATGACCGACAGCATCAGGGCTGACCTGCACAGAGTCGTAACTACTGTAGAACAGGTAAAGTCTTCGAGTAATATCATTCTCGATGGCATCACTGTCGTAAGAGAGCTGGCTTCCGAGAATAAGCATGGCTCCGATATCGTCATGCTGGGTATGAACGAGCTGACTGACAACAACAATATGCTGCAGGATCGTACCACGTCATCCACACAGATGACCTCCGATATCCGCGCCCAGGTAGAAAATGTGGTAGCCCTGATCGGAGAAATGGTCACGCTCGTCGAAAAAACGCAATCCCATTCCGGTGTCAGCGCAGAAGATCTGAAAAGCCTGGTAAATACTGCTGCTACCATGTCTCAGCTGTCCACCGAGTTGGAAAATGTTCTGGAGAATTTCCGTCAGGAATTTGAAATGGTAAAACAGGAAACCGGTACCATAGAGAAGATCACGAATCAGACGAATCTACTGGCATTAAATGCTTCCATCGAAGCTGCCAGAGCCGGAGAAGCTGGCAGAGGCTTCGCTGTCGTAGCGGAGCAGATCCGTACCTTAAGCACCGAGACCCACGCTTCCTCTGAGCAGATCAGGGATGCCCTCTCCCGGCTGGATGCTACCTCCGCGAAGATGACCTCTTCCATTGAAGAGACATTACAGCTGATCCAGATCACTCTGGAAAAAGTAACGCAGACCGGAGATAACGTAAATCAGATCGCTTCTGATTCCGTGCAGCTGGGCAATCACATTCAGGTCGTAGATAATGCCATTAAAGAAGTAGAGAACTCCAACACCCAGCTGGTATCCAACATGGAGCAGGTATCTAACATCGTGGATACCATCACAACCTGTATCACACACTCCAGCCGGACCAGTGAACGGATGCTCAGCAAGTATCAGGAAACAGCAGACAATATCAATACCATCGAAGATGTCATGGAGAACATGATGTGTGATCTGGGTATCGGTGGTTTCATGGGTATTGAAGACATCAAGCCCGGAATGAAGATTGACTTACAGCTGGTCGGTCAGGAGGATGTCCAATATCTTGGGGAACTGATCGAGCAGCTTCCGGAGGGACTGCTGGTATCCTGTCAGAAGAAGTTGACCGTTAACGGGGCTGCTTCCTGTATGCTGCAGGTCACCGCAGGTAATATCCTGTACTGTTGGGACAAAGCGGCCATTTCTCCTGCTCCCGAAAGCGGTGAACATGCTTTCAAGATTACCATTACTACCAGACCCAGGATCAACAATAGACGCAAATACCCTCGTATGGATCTGAATAATACCTGTACTATTAAGTTCAAGAATTCCGATACGGAATATGCGGCTACCATGGAAAATATCAGTGCCAACGGATTCGCCTTCCTGGCTACAGACAAGATATTCACCCAAAGCAAAAATGCAGAAATCATTATCACGATCCATGATTTTGCTCTGGCGAATCATAATGAGCTGGAAGGCCGTATCATCCGCTGTTCCGACGATAACGGACTGTATATCGTCGGATGCCAGATGCCGGAAGATAATTTCTATATCCTGGAATATGTAGAGAATAACTTAAATAAATAGAATTCCTGTGTAAACCTAGACACCCAAAATGCCCATTCATTTGAATATGAATGGGCATTTTTAATGTTGTTCTTTACGGTTTCAATAGCCGGGCGATCAGACCCTCGACCTCCTGGAGCTGTTCTTTGGTACTCTCCTTATGGCTTTCCTTGCGATATTTGGACGGAGACATGCCCTTCATGGCATGAAACGCCTTGGTAAATACCAGCGCATCACTATACCCACAGGACAGGGCAATACTCTCAATCGGATAATTGGTGGATTCCAGCAGTTCTCTCGCCTTGGTGATACGGAAGGTGGTGAGGAACTGCTGAGGCGACATTCCCAGATAATTCTGGAACAATGTATATAAATAACTACGGTTGATACACACATAATCCGCCACATCCGTTACCTTGATCGGGTTACAGTAGTTACTCTGGATAAAAGATACCGCCTTTTTCACATACTGGTTCCCCTTATCCTCTTCCTCTCTCGCCACGACACCGGCGCTGTCCGCGATCACAGACAGGAATACTCCCAGCAGTCCGTTCCGGCGCAGATCATCCGCGATTCCGAAGGTATTGTGTTCCATCATATCGCGGACAATGGAATACAGCTCCTCTGATTTATCACAGGAAAAAATAGGATGCCTGTCTGACAGTCCCATGCTATGTAAATACTCTTCCGCGCGGCTCCCGGCGAATCCCACCCACAGATAACTCCATGGATCCTTCGCATCCGCCTGATAGAAAGCCAGCTCGTTGGGCTGGATCAGAAATCCATACCCTGCTTCCAGTCGGTATTCCTTGTCATGGAACCGGAAATGCCCCTTGCCGCTTAAGACATAGTGGATCAGGTAGTGCGGCTTGGATGCCGGTCCGAAGCTGTGCAGCGCTTCCGTCTGAGAGCACCCGCAGCAATTCACATACAGACTTCCTGTTTTGTCATTGATAAAATCCAGCTTAAATGCTTTTTCCATGGCAATTCCTATCCTTTCCCATCGGTCAATTCACTATAATTCCGCCGTCCTCATCAAACGACACACCAAAAGCACTGCTGTATTCGTTCATACGCTGCAGGATCCTCTGCTTATCCTCCCCCGTCGCCGGCGTCGGTCGGAAATCATTCCTTGTTTTGACAGAACTTACCATACAGGGAATGATCCGGGCGTTCTGATCCTCCACCTTTTCCCCGTTTTCAAAGGTAAAAGTCTGTTGGAAGATCATGGTATCCTTGTCCTCTGGATTCCGGTTGGCTCCGAAGCAGAAATTTGCCAGGCTGTAAATGATATATCTGCCCTTGTATTCCTCGATTCCCTGTAACACATGAGGATGATGACCAATGACCAGATCCACTCCCCAGTCAATGCATTTCCTGCCTAGCTGTTGCTGATAATTTTCCGGATAATTGTCTTTTTCGATCCCCCAGTGACAACAGGCGAGTATCAGATCCACGTTCTGCTCCCGCAAGACTTCGATATTATTCTGAATCAGTTTCTCCGCCTGTGCGCCCCATTCCACTTCATTGACGGAGATAATGCCGATCTTCAGATTCCGCTCTCCGCCGTGGGCTTCCGCACTGTCCGGGATCTCATAGATGCCTACATTTTTATCATAGGCATAGACAATGCCCTCCTGCTCTAATGCCGCCACTGTATCCCGGCTGCCCTGTTCTCCGTAGTCCAGTCGATGATTATTGGCAAAGCTGACGGCTTCGATATCCCCTAATGTCAGCAGATGAGCATATGCCGGATCTCCCTTGATGCAGTAGGTCTGCCCCTCACGCATCTGTTCCGATAGGGTCAGCGGCCCTTCGAGATTCACGATGGTCATGTCGTCCGCCTCAAAAATATCTCTCACATTCTCGAAAAAATATCCCTCATCCTCCGCCTGATCGTACGCCTGGCGGAATGAATAACTGTAATCCTGTTCCTGATGATTGCCCAAAGTCACATCTCCTGCCGCGGAGATCGTGATCGTGCAGCGTTCCCCCATCAAAGTATCCGAAGCCCCGGACTGTCCTGATTCCGGCAATGCAGCATTGTCACCGCCCGTCCCACCTGGCAGAACGATCTCCCCGATATTATCCCCGGGCTGATCGTCCTGCGGTCCGGTATGGTAACCTCCGATCGGCTGCGCCAGTTCTTCCACCCCGGGAATACAGACCTGCTGTGTCAGATCATCCCCGCAGCTGCTAAGCACTATTACACTGACCGCACAAACCAGTGCCACAAACCGCTTTTTCCTCTGCCCCATAAACACTCTCCCTCTGTTACAAAGAAATCTCTTAGCCCTCTCCTAAATCGATCTTAATTTTCAGAAGCCGCTGTCGCAGTGCTGTCTCCCGTTCCATACAGATTCTCCTGCAGGAATTTCTTATTTGCCTCGAAATCCACCTCCAGCACAGACATTTTACGATGGGTCGCATCCTTATATGTGCCTTCAATGGGAATACTGTTCTGTATAATATCGTATGTCAGAATCTTCGGTGCCATGAGGCTTAACCGGTAACACTCCGTCTGGGTCAGGTTCGTGGTCAGATTCGGCATCAGACCGTCAATCAGACCCTTCGGATTCGTGAGTACACCCTTAGGCAGCTTATGAATGACCTCTGTCAGCACTTTTCTCTGTCGCTCGGTTCTGCCGAAATCCGTACCGATATAACGGTTTCTGCAATATGCCAGCGCCTGAGGACCGTTCAGATGCACCATACCTCCGGACAGGTCATCGAAATAGTCCGTTCCCTCCGGTCTGCCCAGCAGGATATTATATTCTACCAGGTAGCCGTTCACGTATTCCACTTCTTTACCGGTCAGCTCCAGATCCACGCCGCCCACGGCATCTACCAGATTTGCAAATGCCTCAAAATTCACCAGCACATAGCGGCTGATATGAATGTCAAAATTCTGCTCGATGGTCTCCATCAACAGTTCTGCACCGCCGTAGGAATATGCCGCATTCAGACGATTGTCCTTATATCCCGGTATCTCTACATACATGTCACGGAGCAGAGATGTCATATATATCTTTTTCGTCCTGTTGCTGATAGACAGGAGGATCATGGCATCGGATCTGCCATCCTCCCCGTTCTCACGGGAATCGTTACCGATCAGGAGAATATTCGTGACGCCTTCTTCCTTCATGGGAGAGCTTGCCACGGATTCGATCTCTTCATAATTCATCTCGGCATAGACCTTGCCCACCAGGACGTACAACCCTGCTGCCAGAAATACGAGGATCAGCGCCACTGCGATCAGTAAGCGCTTGAAGCCGGATTTTTTCTTTTTTCTGCCGCTCCCGGCTTCCTTTTTGTTTCCTTTTCTGCTCTTCTTATCCGTTTTCGTGTCTATCTCCTCACGCTTCCCTGCTTTTTTTCCGGAGCGATTTTTTTCTCTGTGATCTTCGTAGTCCTCGTATTCGTCCGCATAGTCCTCCCTTCTGCTACGCCGAGGTTTATCGGATGCCGCCTGTCTGCGACGATCTGCATTACTGTTACTACGGCCACCACTATTACGATTCTCTGAAGTCTTACGCGTCGTCTCTCTGCGAGCCGCCTGTCTCTTACGATACGCCGGATCATCCCAATCCTCCGCGTAATCATCCGCTCTTGCCCGTCTTCCGGATCCGATCACATCCAGTTCCTCCTCATCCTCGTCATTCTCAGTCATGTCAAACATCTGTGGAGCCGGACGCTCTGCTGTCCGCCTTCCGGTCCCGGACTTCCCACTGCCGGAGCCAGACGTCTGCATTTCCTGCATCTCCTGCTGTAAAAAGGCTTCCAGCCCTTTCTGTATATCTTCCATCTCCTGAATGGAGTCTCGCTCTCTGTCACTCATGTTGTACCTCATTTCCACATACCGGCACCGGTACGTTCCTTAAGTCTATTTCCTATTCGTCTCCTAGGATACCACACTCCTTTGTATTTGTCGCGGCAGAAATCCTTAATATTTGCTTAAATGTTGTCCGGCATTTTTTAAGACACACTTTCTATGGCAATAAAAAGAGACTATCTACGGCAGCTATAAGTATTTCTCTTATATGCTTTCCGCAGACAGTCTCTGCTTTTTTGTTACCTGATATTGCTTTATTTATGAGCAATTCTCGCATCTATGTAATTCTTCAGAGATTCCACGGTCTCCTCCACACCCAGCCTACTGCTGTTGATGGACAGATCGTAGTTCCGGGAGTCGCCCCATTTTACCTTACAATGGCTGTTGTGGTAAGATTTTCTGCGACGATCCTTCTCGATCATGCGCTCCTCCGCATGTCTCGCATCCAGCTCATAGATCCGCATAACACGCTCAATCTTGGCTTCTTTGTCTCCTAATACGAAGATGGAGATCAGATTCGGATTATCCTTCAGCACGATCTCAGAACAGCGTCCTACGATCACAAAGGATTCTCCTGCCTCTGCCTTTTTCTTGATATAGTCGAACTGCATTCTCGCCACATTATCTGCAGGAGAGCTGTTCATTCCCATCACGCTTCTGTACAGGAATTTGTTACGTCTCTTTTCATCGAACTCTGCCAGCTCCTTGCTGCTCACATTCATGCTTGCAGCCACCTCATCTAACAGGTTATGATCGTACATTGGCAGCTTGTAATATTCTGCCAGCTTCTGTGCAATCTCATGTCCGCCACTGCCGTACTCACGGCTGACGGAGATAATCAGTTGTTCACTCATGGGTCTGCCCTCCTTATAGTCTTACAGATATCTCGCATAGATCATTGCCATGGAGATTACTATTACTATTATAGTCGCAGGAGCCATAACTTTGCAATATTTTCCCCACTTAATCATATGACCTGCCTTTGCTGCGGTAGCGATACCCACGACATTCGCAGATGCACCGATGGGAGTTGCGCTTCCACCGATATCGGTTCCCATGGCTAACGCCCATGCCAGGATAGAGAGATCCACACCCTGGGCCGCGGACAGACTGCTGATGATAGGGATCATCGTCGCCGCAAAAGGAATATTATCCACGAACGCGCTGGCGATTGCGGAGATCCACAAAATAATCGCGATCATCAGCATCAGATTACCGTTACTGATGTCACCGATGAAGTTCGCCATGACTTTCAGGATACCGGTCTGTTCCAGACCGCCTACCACCATAAACAATCCGATGAAGAACAGCAGCGTCTTATAGTCGATCTGCTTGATCAGCTTCAGGGCATCTCTGCCTGCGGCGATCAGCGTCACGATAGTGATAAACACACCAATGCAGGATACGGTCAGACCGGTCTGTGCATGGGTTACCAGCAATGCTACTGCACACAGGAAAATAACGGTGCTGATGATAAAGCCCTTTTTATCGGTAATCGCCTCGGAAGGATCCGGGTAAGTCTGGTTGCTGCCGGCAGCTGCCGTCTCGCTGGCACGCAGCTCCTTGTGGAATACCAGGTAAAAATACAATACAACTACGACCAGAGAAATACCTGCGATCAGACCGGTATTGGTCAGGAAATCCGTGAAGGAATATCCCAGGGAAGTACCGATGATGATGTTGGGGGGATCTCCACACATGGTAGCGGATCCGCCCAGGTTCGCACAGAATACCTCTGCCAGGATCATAGGAACCGGATTGAATTTCAACAGCTGTGACAGTTCAATCGTGACTGCTGCCAGGAACAGAATTACGGTGATACTGTCAATGAACATTGCCAGAATACCGGATAATACCATAAAGGTCACGAACAGCGGCACTACCTTATACTTAACCATTTTAGCAAGGCGCATGCAGAGCCAGCGGAAAAATCCGACTCTCGCCATTCCCTCTACCATGATCATCATTCCCGCTACGAATACGATCGTCTCCCAGTTAATGCCGCTGGAAGTCTCCGCGGACTGTCCCGCCGTATACCAGAAATGACTTGTAAAAAAGCTGTCTAAATTCAAGGTCTCCCACACTGCACCCATACTGTGCATTCCCAGTCCGAATACCAGCACCAGCGTCAGCAGACCGCAGCCCAGTGTAATAACATGTCTCTCCCATACTTCCAGAACGATCAGGACAAACATCGCTACAAATATAACTACTGCAAGTATCTGTGCTATCACTTTTCCTGCCTCCTCGTTAGTTTTTCTTATAAACGTACAAGAGTTGATTGTATCTGAAAAAGAGGGGGAAGTCAATCATTCTTTGAGGCTCTGCACATAAATATTCCGTTAAAGTTTTTTATGATTATTCATTCCGGAAGCTTTCAATATCATTCTTACCCACATAGCGCAAGAACATCCGGTGCATGTCGATACCACTCTCTCCGAAATATAATTTCATGTATTTCTCGCCGTCCTGACGAATGGGCAGTGTTACAACACGTTCCATGGTCTGACCTTCCGTGCCGTTAAGGGTCACGGTCTGTTGTAACGTATTGTTCAGGAACACGGAGATCGGCAGCTGCGCCAGTTCTCCTAACGTAGAACTCATCCGAAATACCAGCTCATATCTTCCGATCTTTGGAAAACGCAACTGGTATACCGCACTTGTGCCCTTCTTCGTGGACAGCTTCTCCAGCGGAAGCTCTATGTCCTCTAAAAGCTTCGGCTCCAGCAGCTCCAGACGCGCCAGCACCTGTCCGCTGTCTCCTGCGCCCTCGGTGCTTACCGGATTGTGAAGCTCCGTGCATTCCTCTTCCTCTCTGTCCAGAAGCCGCTCCATAGCAACGGAACGTAACAGAAAACCACAGATATTTGCCGCATTCCGCGTAAGCTGTGCTCTGGTGAGTCTGCCGTCTGCCAAGCCTTCCGCGGTATTGTCCCCCGCGGAGTTGGATGCCGCATCCGCTACGACCATATAGATATCGTTCTGTGCCCGCACCATGGGAATGGTCTGTCTGCCGGAGCCGGGCTCGCCCTCCTCGTTGATCTTTGCCCACCAGTCAGTCATCACAATACCCTGATATCCCCATTCCTTACGGAGAATAGTCGTCAGGAGATCATAATTGCCCGCTGTCCACAGTCCGTTCACCGGACCGTAAGTGGACATGATGCTGTAAGCGCCGCCCTGTTTCACCGCGATCTCAAAGCCCCTCAGATAGATCTCCCGCAGTGCTCTCTCCGATACAATACTGTTGGCATCATGACGCTTGAATTCCTGATTATTACATGCAAAATGCTTGATGGTGCCGGTGACACCGTATTTTCCCATGCCGGTCAGCTGTGCTGCTGCCATGATACCGGTGAGATACGGGTCTTCCGAAAAATACTCAAAGTTACGACCGTTCAATGGATTCCTGTGGATATTGATGCCGGGTCCTAAGAGGGTGTCAATCTTGTTCTTCCGCAGCTCCATGCCCTCCATCTCATACAGCTCCTCCACCAGCTCCGGATCAAAGGTGCAGGCAAGCAAGGTGCCGTTAGGCAGGGCATATGCCATGGTGCCGCAATCCATACGGATACCGGAGGGTCCGTCCGAACAACAGGCTATAGGAATCCCAAATCTCTTCAGTCCTTCTGTCACTCCGCCGAAGGCTGCTGCCGTACCCGGAGTCACTTTCGGGGAACACATGCCCTCTCCGCGGGTCATACAGATCAGATCTTCATCCGACAGCTGTGTCAGAAACTGTTCTAACGTAATTTTTCCATCCTGCACATCCGACAGCTTCCAGCCATGATCCCCCTCATATTTACTCTGTGTCGGTCTCTCTGTCCGAATGCGCTCCGCCAGGTCTATCGTTCGTAAAGGTACATCTTCCCAGTTTGCAATGGCATGATCCTTTTCCTCGAAAAAGAAAGGTTTCAGACGCTTAAACTCCTGTACCGGTGCCATTGCTTCCGTCACCATCCGCACTACCCGAAGCTCTGTCAGGGTCGCCTTGCCAGCCTCTACTGCGCTTCGCACATCGGTTCCTGCATAGAAAATATAGTCTCCCTCTTCCAGTACATAGCAGGATTTATGTCCGGTGACACCACTGTCATCATAGGATGCATACTCCGCCAGCTCTGTTTTCAGCAGCAGTTCTTCTGTCTCACCCGGCTTCAGTTCTTCTGTCTTCGCAAATGCAGTCAGCTGGCGCAGAGGCTTTCCTAATTTCCCCTGAGGTGCTTCCAGATACAGCTGCACAGTCTCTCTGCCGGATACTCCCCCGACATTGGTTACTTTTGCAACTGCCGTGACTGCCGTGCCCTGTACGGAGAATCCCAATATCTCTGTCTGGAACTTCGTATAGGATAATCCAAATCCGAAAGGATATTTCACCTTATCTTTCGCAAAGGTCTCAAAATAACGATATCCTACATAAATATCCTCCGTATAGAAATTCTCCACCGGATCTCCGAAATTTTCTGTGGAAGGATAATCTTCAATGTCTTCTGCGATCGTGTCACTTAATTTACCCCCGGGATTTACTTTGCCGGTCAGAACGTCTACACAGGCTCTGCCGCCCTCCTGGCCTCCCTGCCAGATATAGAGTACTGCCTGCGGCTGATACCGGTCTACCCACTTCATATCTATAATATTACCGACATTCAGTACCACGATCGTATGCTCAAAAGCATGACATACATTACGAAGGAGCTCCTCCTCCAAAGCCGTCAGCAGATAGCTGCCCTCCGCCGCACTGTTATCCTTATCTTCTCCGGCAGTACGACCGATGACCACGATCGCTGCATCCGATTGTCCAGCTGCCCGCACCGCCAGTTCTTCATCTACGGGCATCTCCTCCTGATTCCAGGGTTCCATGGCCCAGCCTTCTCCCACATCAAAGGGATGCTCCTTCAGCCACTCACGGTACACCTGCTCCAGCGCTTCATTTACCTGTATGGTTCCGTCTTCCTTCAGGCTGTCAATGATATTCGTGACATAAGGAGCATTGACCATGCCGCCGGAGCCTGTGCCGCTCTTGTAATGCTCAAACTGTGTTCTTCCGAATACAGATACTCTCTGTCCCCTGCGTAACGGTAAGGTATCCTCTTCATTCCGCAGCAGCACACTTCCTTCTGCCGCCACGCGTCTTGCCAGCTCCGCATACTTCTGATAATCCAGTGTATATTTCATTCGTTCAATGACTCCTTCCTGCAAACAACCTGTTATTGTTGACATCATTATACCGAAAGGAAGAAGTTTTCTCAATAGAAAAAGACACTGGAGAAAGTCTCCAGTGTGCTCAGAAGATAAGCCGGACTACAAATTCCTCGTCTTCCATCCGGAACTGATACTGTCCGTTGAGTTTTTCCACATAGTATACGATACTCCGAACCCCCAGACCATGTCCGGAACGCTCTGTGACCGGAATTCCATCCGTGAATACCGGCATTATCTGCACCGGATTTTTCACCATGAGCAGCAGATGCCCTGCCTTCTCCGACAGAGACAGTTCAATCCTCCGTCTCCTCTCCGGCAGCTCCTGTACTGCATGCATAGCATTTTCCAGCACATTGGACAGGATCGCGCAGAACATCATTTCTGAACAGGGAAGCTTTTCTCCGATCGTGACCTGTGTATCCCAGGGAATCTTCTGCTCCTCAAATCGGGTATTATATGTAGATAGCACCGAATTGACCATTTCATTCCTACAATATGCCTTAATGACAGTATCATCATAGGTCTGGCTGACCTCATTAAGATATTCCAGCGCTTTTTCACAATCTCCCTGCTGGATCAGAGTCCTCAGGACGGCCATATGATGTCTCGTATCATGCCGCAGGATTGACATCTTTTTCTCGCTTTTCCTTGTATTGTCCATCTCCGCCTGAAAAGAATTCATCTGCATACGGATCAGCTCATTATACTGCTCTGCCTTGCTCTTCATCTCGTATTCCCGGAAATACACCAGCAAAAAAATCAGATACGACAGACAGATGGCAAATCCGAGAAATTCCGGCACCGCCCTGTTGCCGGTATATAGCAGACTGGAAAACTTCGTCGTGGCATAGTCAAAAATATAATACACCAGCGGCAGACTTCCAATCAGCAGTAATTCCCGATTCGTCTTGGTCAACAGCATCGCCGTCGTCTGGCAGACATAGCGGCACAATACCCAGAATACCACCAGCGTCACCACGATACGGCAGGCGTAATAGCACCACTCTTTTCCTGTTACCGACAGTACGAACAACCCCATCCAGTTACTGCACTGGCAGCACAGATAGGCAGTGAAGATAGAGATCAGGGACGGTAATATTCTGAATTTATAATACAGTACCAGCATCAGCAATAGCGGCACGTGAACGATCAGTGGGTATATCTGATCCACCATCTCCGGACCCAGCACAGATACGCAGACCATATATAAGCCCCCGGAAATCACTGCCAATAGCAACAACTTCCCTACATTCGTTCTGTCCTTCTTCACACCCAGAAAAAAAGCCGACAGGAAGATGCCGAACAGCATAGTCGTAATATTATGTGTATATGTCAGAATTTCCAGTATCATAGGAGCTCCTCACTTTTATTTCGTAAGTTCATAAATGCTTTTTACAGCTTTACTTTTACAAAATCATGTTCCATGGCGGGAAGCACCTTTTCGACCAGATCCGCCGTCCGCATCCGGAGGCTGGAGGTATTGATGCAGGGATGGCATCCGAAATATTCGCTGTCCAGCACCTCCTCATCGATCAGCAGCTTCACCTGATGTTCCTTATCGTTCATCAGTCCCAGCACGCTGACAGAACCGGGGGTGATATCCAGGAATTTCTCCATGTATTCCGGTTTGGCGAAAGATAATCTCGCCGAGCCGATCTGTGCCGACAGATCCTTGGTATGGAACACCTTGGTATCCGGGATCATCAGCAGATAAAAGGCAGTCTCCTGGCGGTTGCACAGGAACAGATTCTTGCAGACCATGGATTCCAGAATCTCATCCACTTCCTTACAGTCCTCCATGGTCATCGCCGGTGCGTGATCCACGCGGTCATATTCTACACCCAGGCTATCCAGCAGGTCATAGGTGCGGATTTCCTTGTCCAGTCTGCCGGTGGTGTCGACAGGTCTTCCTTTTTGCAATACTAATGTCATTGTCTTTTCCCCTTTGTTGTCTAATAACCGATTGTGTCGTTTACGAGGATCACATGGATCCGGTCCGTATGTCTGGAATATCTCGTGATCAGGAACTGACAGCAGATGGTATCCGGAGACTTGCAGTCGAAGCATTTTCCGGTTTCTTTACAGGGAGTCTTGATGTCGAATCTCTGGGCATTGATAGGTGCAGCCACATTTCGTGCACGCTTCATAGCGCTGTCTAAGTCTGCGCAGACCTTGTTCATACCGACGATGAAGATTACTTTCCTCGGTCCCTGGGCTATGCAGGAGACACGGTTGGAATTGCCGTCGATATTGACCATGACACCGTCGTTGGTGATGGCATTGGCACTGGAGAGGAAGATATCCGCATCGTATGCTGCCATCAGTCCTGCTCTGGCATCCATCTTAGAACGGTCGATATAGTGGTAATTGCCTGCTTCCAGAGCGGAGATCAGTCCGATCTCTCCGGCACTCATGCATCCGCCCATGGCAATGGTGCTTCCCTCCGGGATCAGCTCCAGTGCCTGCTTCAGCGCAGCTTCCTTATCCTCTGCGTAATAACCTGACATGTTGCGGGACTGTAAACCCTTGATCACTGTTTTGGCCAGCTGTTCATTTCTTTTTCTGATCATTTCGTTCATCTCTTAACCTTCCTGCCTTTCCGTAATCTGCAAACTTTATTCCTGAGAACCAGACTCTTTTTGACCCTATTTTATCAAAAAAAGAATTTCGTGTATAGCAACCAATAGAAATATTTGACAATACTTTTCGCATATGCTAGGATATTTCCAATATTAGGGAGTAGTTCACATCGGGTAACCGGTGTTGTGTTGGTCGTCATCACGTTAGTGAAGCCTCAGGAAGTCGCTAACCGGGCAGTACACTTCTACAGAAATGGAACGAGACTTTTATTGTATGTTTATCATGCAATAAAAGTCTTTTTTTGCGTGATAAACAAAGGATCCGGGTACATTATTTAAGAAGGAGGATTTGTATATGACACAAAAAAACATCTGGAATATTTCTGTAAAAGAACTCATGGAAAAATATCAGGTGACAGAACAGGGGCTTACTACTGCCCGCGCGGAGGAGCTTCGCCTGGAAAAAGGTGAAAATATCCTGCAGGAGAGCAGGCGCAAAAGTATACCGGAAGTATTTATCAGTCAGTTTGCTGATCTGCTGGTCGTAATCCTGATCATTGCGGCAGCGATCTCCATGTTTTCCGGCAATACGGAGAGTACCATTGTAATCCTGCTGGTACTGATGATCAATGCCATCCTGGGCACCCTGCAGCATGTAAAGGCCCAGCGTTCTCTGGACAGTCTCAGGCAGTTATCTTCGCCCGGTGCAAAAGTCATTCGAGACGGTGTGAAACGGGAACTTCCATCGAAGGATATTGTGCCGGGAGACATTGTCGTATTGGAAGCGGGTGACATGATCGTGGCCGATGGCCGTATCCTGCACAGCTATTCGCTGCAGGTCAATGAAAGCTCTCTGACAGGCGAGTCTGCCAATGTAGAGAAAACAGATGCCATTATAGAGGGTGATGTGGCACTTGCTGACCGGGCAAATATGGTCTATTCCGGAAGTCTGGTCACCTACGGACGCGCTGAAATGCTGGTGACCGCTACCGGCATGGAGACGGAGCTGGGTAAGATTGCAGGGCTGATGAATGCAGCCAAAGAGCGCAAGACACCGCTGCAGGAGAGCTTGGACAAGTTCAGCAGCAGACTTGCCATACTGATCCTGATCATATGTGCTGTCGTATTCTGCCTGTGTATCTATCGCCGTATGACACTGTTGGACTCCATGATGTTTGCTGTGGCACTGGCTGTTGCTGCAATCCCTGAGGCACTGAGCTCCATTGTGACCATAGTGCAAGCCTTTGGTACACAGAAAATGGCAAAGGAAAATGCAATTATCAAGAATCTTAAGGCTGTGGAAAGTCTGGGCTGTGTCTCTGTTATCTGCTCTGATAAGACCGGAACACTGACACAGAATAAAATGACGGTGCAGCAGATTTATATAGAAGACCGGTTATACGAGCCGGACCAGCTTGACCTTTTGAATCAGACTCATCGTTATCTGCTCTACGATGCTGTCCTCAACAATGATTCCAGTATTGTCGATGACAAGGGCATCGGTGACCCTACAGAATACGCGCTTTTAGAAATGTTCCGAAGGATTGAAGCGGATACATCTTCTATTTTGAAAGAAGCAAATATGCATGAAGATATCCTCAGGCAGAACATGCAACGCCTTGAGGAAGTGCCTTTTGATTCCGACAGAAAGCTGATGAGTACGAAATATATGCTGCATGGTGTACCCACGATCCTCACCAAAGGTGCTGTGGATGTTCTCTTAGACCGCTGTGACTATGTGCGCTGCAGCGACGGTATCCGTCCTATGACGGAAGCTGAAAAAGACAAGATCCGTATGCAGAATCAGCTTTTTTCAGAAAATGGCCTGCGTGTATTGTCTTTTGCTTACAAGGAATCGGAGGAAAATCTCGACATCCATGCGGAGTATGGCTATACCTTCCTGGGTCTGATCTCTATGGTAGATCCTCCCAGAGAGGAATCTGCGGCTGCCGTTGCAGCTTCCAAGAGAGCCGGCATCCGTCCGGTCATGATCACCGGTGATCATAAGGTAACAGCAGTGGCAATTGCCCGCCGGATCGGAATATACGAAGAAGGAGACCTTGCACTGACAGGTGCGGAGCTGGATGCCATGAGCGACAGCGAACTGGAGGAACAGATCGCACAAATCTCCGTCTATGCCAGAGTATCTCCCGAGAACAAAATCCGGATTGTCGAGGCATGGCAGCGCAGAGGTAATATTGTTTCTATGACAGGAGACGGTGTGAATGATGCTCCTGCATTGAAAAAGGCAGACATCGGTGTCGCTATGGGAATCACCGGAACCGAGGTATCAAAGGATGCCTCAGCTATGATCCTTGCAGATGATAATTTTGCAACGATCATAAAAGCTGTCCTGACAGGAAGAAATGTTTACCGTAATATCATGAATGCCATCCTGTTCCTTTTGTCCGGAAACCTCGCAGCCATTCTGGTAGTTCTCTACTGCTCCATCATGGCGCTTGATACCCCATTCCAGCCGGTTCATCTGCTCTTTATCAATCTGCTGACCGATTCACTTCCAGCACTTGCCATCGGTATGGAACCATCCGATAAGAAATTACTTCGTAACAAACCGCGAGATCCAAAAGCAGGAATCTTCAATAAATCCTTCTCGCTCCAGCTTATTTGCTACGGTGTTCTGATCGGTATTGTTACAACCGTCGCCTTTTATCTGGGTGATTCCGTAAATGCCCTGACTGCCAGCACAATGGCATTTGCCACACTGACGCTTGCAAGATTATTCCACGGATTTACATGCCGCAGCGAATCCTCTATTATAAAGATCGGTATCCGCTCCAACCTCTGGAGTGTCGCCGCTTTCTTCGCCGGTGTCCTGCTGCTTGGCTTTGTCCTGCTCGCACCATTTATGCATGGCTTATTCATGATTGCCGACCTGACAGTTAAAAATGTATTGAGCATTTTAGGGCTTGCATTTATCCCAACCTTTATTATCCAGATCACACGAATAATAAAAGAAGCTGTTCGTAAATAACTGCAGCGTCAAGACTTATGAAATGGTTGTGTTGTGCCTGTAAAAGTCATGACTTATACAGAGTCGAATGCCGGCTGGCGTTTTCTTTTAATAAAACTCCAGTCGGTGTTCCACCAGCTCATCTCCTTCATAGACCAGCCGCAGAGTGAAGAAACGTTGTTCATCTTCTAATAAAAGTTTTAAAAATATGGCATCTCC
>ENA-UEOL01001270-UEOL01001270.1-human-gut-metagenome-genome-assembly--contig:-NODE-1270-length-16697-cov-29.953670_pt1 | contig 16697 bp, 13 predicted proteins | sample MGYA00242884_ERZ507884 | MGnify/ENA primary metagenome ERZ507884 (study PRJEB26167, sample SAMN06115417) | human gut metagenome | host: Homo sapiens | place: China:Chongqing | collected 2015-03-06... | reverse complement strand
TTTTGCCATAATCGAAACCAACTTTTTGTTTTTATGCCGCAAAGTTAAGATTATTATTTGGAATAAGCAAAGTTTTTGGGGCTTTTTCTTGGTGGTTTATCAGAAAATGAGTAGTTTTGTGGGCGTGAATCAAATAGATAATGGATAAGACAATGGATAAGATTACGAATCAAATTACGATGCTCGGAACGGGAAATGCTACGGTTTCCCAGATTTATAATACCTGTTTTGTGCTCCAGACTCACGGCTCCCTGATGCTGGTGGATGCGGGCGGAGGAAACGGAATACTGGCGCAGCTAAAGAAGGTGAATGTTCAGATTTCTGATATTCATCACCTCTTCGTTACCCATGCCCATACCGACCATGTGCTGGGGGTAATCTGGGTAATCCGAATGGTGGCACAATGTAAGGGTTACGAGGGATTGCTGCATGTGTATGGAAACGATAAGGTGATGAAGGTGATCAAGACCATCATCGACATGATTCTTGCCAAGAAGCAACTGGCTAAGGTGGCTGAAAGGGTGGTGTTCCATCAGCTGGAAGATGGCGATTGTTTCGAAGTGGGGGATATGAAGCTGGAATGCTTTGATATTCAGTCTACTAAGGAAAAACAGTTCGGATTCCGAGCTGAGCAGCCTTCTTCTGATGAATCGGGTAAGCCTTTGGTCTTGGCGTGCCTGGGTGATGAACCTTATAACGAGCAGAACCGACGCTACATAGTGGGGGCTGACTGGATGATGTGCGAGGCGTTCTGTCTCTATGCCGACCGCGATACGTTCAAGCCTTACGAGAAATGCCACAGTACGGCGCTTGATGCCGGAAAACTGGCGGAGGAACTGGGCGTGAAGAATCTTATCCTGTATCATACGGAGGAGAAAACACTCGCTAATCGTAAAGAAAATTATACCCGTGAAGCTGCCGAGAACTTCAAGGGTAGAATCTTCGTTCCGGATGATTTGGAGGTGATAGAGCTGTAGAATTTCTTTCTTTATAATTGTGGGCTTAATCAGTTTTGATCCGGTAGGAAAATCTTGGTTACTTCCCGCTCTCCGAAATCTATCATGGCGTTGAAGAGACTCACTTTTTCCGCCTTTCTGAGGTCTTCTAGTGTGAGGTCGGCTTCCAGGATGATGCCGGCTTCCAGGAGCTGGGCACGCTTGGTTCCCTGGAGCAGGGGATGCTTGGGGGTGAGCCATCTGTTGCCGTCAAAAAGGGCGAGATTGGTGAAGGAGGTATCGGTAATGAGCCCGTTCTTTACAATGATGATTTCATCGCATTCGTCCTTCTGGGCTACCAGGGCGTTGAGCGCACTTCGGTCTGTGCTCTTGTAGGTGTAGTCGATTTCATCATCCTCTACCACCTTGAGGGAATGAATCTCCTTCATCTTGTAGGGGGCGTACTCGATGGCTTCCACGCCCTGGGTGCCATAAACCACTCGTGCCTTGTAAAGGTTCATTTCCTCTTTTGGGGAAATGAGGGATGAGAGTTTTATTTCTTCAGATGCGAGGGTTGGAAAGAACCTGCGGATGGTTCTCTCCATTCTTGCCTGATGATAGGGCAGGGCCAGAGCCTTGCCGTTCTTGATCTTTATTGTTTCTATAAATTGCTGTTTCATAATCTCTTTTATTTTTTCTAAGATGAAAGGTGGATTTAAAACGGAAGATAGATTTTCTGAATCACTTCCTCGTATTCCCTCCGGCAATCGCTCTTCGAAGTGATGCCGCCGCCTGCCTTGAAATACAATTTTCGGCTTTTCTTCGGCTTCTTTCCTTCGTTTGCCTTGATTTTCTTTTCTCCGTCGGCTTCAAAATCAACCGGCGAAGTTTCTTCTTCTATGAATCTTATCATGACGGCAGAGTTGAGCTCGCCCTGGTCGTAGATTCCCATGATGCCCGTGTAGAAGCCGCGGTCGTAGCCTTCTGCCTCTTGGATAATCTGCATGGTTTTATCTTTCGGGGCACCCGTGATGGAACCGGCTGGGAGCTGGGCATCGAGGATTTCGCCCAGATGGTGCGGGTAATCTTCGGGCAGGCGACCGCTGATTTCTGAACTGGTTTGCAGGATGTCGCCCTTGTTGGTGTGCAGCACGTCGACGTAACGGTATTTATCTACCCTTACATCTTCTGCCACCCGGCTCAGGTCGTTTCTTATCAGATCTACGATGGTGGCGTGTTCTGCCGCCTCTTTCCGGTCTTCCATCAGCAGCTTTTCGGCATTGGGGAGGGATGCATCCAGGGTTCCCTTCATGGGATAGGAGTAGATTCTTCCGCCCTTGATTCTGACGAAGGTTTCGGGCGAAAAGCAGACGAAGGGGGTGAGATTCTCTTCTATGTTCTCTTCTTTCAGATGAGCTTTATCTTCTGCTTGGGTTCTCTTTCTTCTGAGCAGCAGTTTATACTTCCCTTTTGCACGATGGAAAATTTCTTCTAATGAAAGATTGCAGCTCACGGGAACCCGGTTGGTGAGATTCGTAAGATAGCTGTTGCCCGCCATAATGTTGCTCTTCACGATGTTGAAGCTTCGCTCATAATCGTTATAAAGGGGCGGGGTTATCTGCCAAGAAATAGGAGAGTCCAAAGGAGTTCCTTTGAAAAACTTTTTCTCCGAAATCTCCTTTGGAATCTCCCTTGAAATCTCCTCGTAAATTCTTTTAGAATCCCCCATTTCTTTCGAATGGTTTTCTCTCCAGTTACCTCTTCCTTCGAAATCGAAGAGGCATTCTTCGGGATTTATATCTGATAGCTTGCGGATGAAGGCCTCGTCTGCCTGGTAGTTGATGACAAAGAGAAAAGGCTCTTTCTGGCTTGCCAATCGGTTGATTTTATCTATGATTTTCTGTTTCATGTCTGCAAAGATACTGCTTTTCTTTGGATGGGCAAAAGATTGGTGATAAAATATTTCAAGGCTTTGAGTTGCTGGAACACAAAAAAATCCCGAGACATAGAGAAATGCCCCGGGATTCCGTTGATAAAAACTATGCAAATTGTTGTTCGTATTCTCAATACTTTTGCAAACTTTGTTATTCGTTTCTCAATTCCTTAGCAGCCTCTACCATTCTTATGAGCGAGGCCTTGGTTTCTGCCCAGCCACGGGTCTTCAAACCGCAATCCGGATTCACCCAGAGCTTGCTCTTGTCGATGAATCTTTCCGCTTTTTTCAGCAAATCTACCATCTCCTGAGTCTCTGGTACTCGGGCTGAATGGATGTCGTAGACGCCCGGACCAATCTCGTTAGGATAGTGGAAATCGGCAAAGACATTCAGCAATTCCATCTGCGAACGGGAACACTCGATGGTGATCACGTCAGCATCCATCGCAGCAATATGTTCGATAATATCATTAAACTCAGAATAGCACATGTGGGTGTGAATCTGAGTCTTGTCTTCCACGCCGCTGGCTGAAATCCGGAAGCTTTCTACCGCCCATTTCAGATACTCATCCCATCCTGACTTGCGCAAAGGCAAACCTTCGCGGATGGCTGGCTCGTCTATTTGGATAATCCTGATGTTGTGGCGCTCCAGGTCGCAAACCTCATCACGGATGGCGAGGGCTATCTGCTTGCAGGTGAGAGAACGGGGCTGGTCATTTCTTACAAACGACCATTCGAGGATGGTTACCGGACCGGTGAGCATTCCCTTCATCGGCAACTGGGTGCACGACTGTGCGAAGGTGCTCCAATCCACGGTCATCGCCTGCTTGCGCTCCACGTCGCCATAGATTACTGGTGGTTTCACGCAGCGGGAACCGTAGCTCTGAACCCATCCGTTCTGGGTGAAGGCAAAGCCTGCCAACTGCTCGCCGAAATACTCCACCATGTCGTTGCGCTCAAACTCGCCGTGCACCAGCACATCCAGTCCAATCTCCTCCTGCCATTCTATGCATTTTCGGGTTTCTTCCTTCAGCAGTTGATTGTATTCGGCAGCCGAAATTTCGCCCTTCCTGAACTTGGAACGCCATGAGCGCACCTCTTTGGTCTGAGGAAACGAGCCGATGGTGGTGGTAGGATAGAGCGGAAGATGGAGCTCTGAATGCTGAATCTTCTGGCGCACCTCGAATGCTGAATGGCGCTGCGAATCCTTATCGGTTAAGGCGGCAACCCGGGCTTTCACCTCTGGGTTGTGAATCAGGGAAGAAACCTTTCGATCGGCAATATCCTTCTGATTTTCAGCGAAGTAAGCCTGGATGCCTGCTGCGTAGTCTTGTTCTGCAGTCTTTTTCTGATGAGAGAATCCCTCTTTAGTCTCACTCCCGGCAAGCGCCTTGATGGCAGCCAGTTCCTCTATCTTCTGTGCCGCAAATGCCATCCATCGCTTGATGCCGGCAGGGAGATTCTGCTCCTTGGTTTCGAGCGCCAGATCGTATGGCACGTGGAGGAACGAGCAGGAACCTGCCACGAAGACTCTATCGGCTCCGAGCTTGCCTGTCGCCTTGTTTACTAGCTCGATCGACTTCTCCAAATCGTTCTTCCAGATGTTGCGGCCGTCCACTACGCCGAGCGAGAGAATTTTGTCTGCAGGCAGGATGTTGAGGATGGAATCCAACTGCTCCGGGCATCTTGCCAGGTCGATGTGGAGGGCTTCCACAGGCAGGTTTACCGCCAAATCTGCGTTATCTTTCAAGCCATCGAAATAGGTGGCTACGATAATCTTGAGGCGGGTGTTCTCTCTGATGTAACCGAACGCCTTCTGGATGGCGTTGCGCTGCTCATCGTCCAGGTCGAGGGCGAGATAAGGCTCGTCTATCTGAATCCATTCTGCTCCCTTCTCTTCCAGGGCTTTGAGAAGTTCAACGTAAACCGGGAGAACCTTATCGAGCAGATCAAGGCGATGGAAACCATCCTGCATTCCCGTGATATCCTCCTTCTCCTTTCCTAAAAGAAGGAACGATACCGGACTCAGAATCACGGGCTTGGTCTTGATGCCCAATTCCAGGGCTTCGCAGAATTCATCCACCACTTTCGTATCGAAGAGTGAGAATTCCTGATCCTTCACAAATTCCGGAACAATGTAATGATAATTCGTATCAAACCATTTGGTCATCTCCATCGCAATCACATCTTCCTGCTCGTTCTGCTCGCCGTGGGCCATGGCGAAATAGAGGCGGAGCTTATCTTCCTTCAGACTATTGTAGCGCGAAGGGATGGCTCCGAGAGTGAGGGTGAGGTCGAGGGTTGTGTCGTAGTAGGAGAAATCGTTGGAAGGGATGAGGTCGATGCCTGCCTTCTGCAGCAAGTTCCAGTTTTCTCTGCGGAGATTTCTGGCGGTATTCTCCAGTTCGTTACGGTTGATCTTACCAACCCAATAGGCTTCGCAAGCCTTCTTGAGTTCACGCTTCTTACCAATGCGAGGATAGCCCAGCACATTTGTCTTGATGTTTTTGATACTACTCATATCTCTTGTTTTTTATGTTGTTATTCGTTTTCGGCTGCAAAGGTAAGAAGAAGAATCTCATCCGTCAAATATTCTTTCGTTTTTAGGAAAACATTCTAAAATATGCGGAAAACGATGCTTGCGGCAGAATAATATTCTGTAAAAACAGAAAGTTCCGAAAAGAAGAGTAGTCAATGGTACTGGGCTTCCGGGGGCTAACTCTCGAAACTTCAGTTAATAAGCTTCTCCCTGCTCTATCTCTTCCTGCGTGATGCGCTTGCGGTCGATGGCGCGCCAGGCGAAGACGATGTAGGCTAGGACGAACGGGATGAGGAGAGAAACTATCGCCATGGTGCGGAGCGTGAACTCGCTGCTGCAGCTGTTGGCGAGGGTGAACGAACTCTGAATGTCGATGTTGGATGGATAGTAGGCGGTATTGTTCCAGCCGGCTATCAGCAGCAGAACCAGCACGGTAAGCACGGTTCCGATGCCCGTAAACCAGATTCCCTTTCTATACTGCACGCTCCTCGATGACTTGAAAATGCCGAAAAGAACGAGTACTACACCTATTAATAATATTACAAGCAAGATTGGCATCTCCAGGAGATTGTGAAGATACTTCATGCTCTCAATCGTAATGCCGGAAGAAGAAGTGCTGAATCCGTCCTTTACCAGTAATCTGATGAGGAATGGCAGGAAGAACAATAGAAAGAGGAGGGCATTCCATGGCAACTGGCGGGTGCAGCGCTCCTGAATCTGCTGGTGCTCGATGTTGTTCTTGATGTAGAGCATGCCCAGAATGCGGGCTAGCATCAGTACGGCAAGTCCCAGCACCACGGTCCATGGGTCGAGCAGGGCATCAAGACCATGACTGGCGTTTGCCCAGCGGCTGATAACGGGTTGCAGACTGTTGGTAATATTGCCCTTGTCTATCAGAAAATTGCTGCCGTTGAAGAAGGTAGCTACGGCTCCGCCAAGAAGCAGCGGACCCACGATGCCGTTGATAATGAGGCAGATCTGAAAGGTCTTCGGTCCAAGAAAATTACCTATCTTGTTCTGGAATTCATAGCTCACGGCTTGAATCACAAACGAGAACAGGATGATCATCCACAGCCAGTAGGCTCCGCCGAAACTGGTGCTGTAGAACAGCGGGAATGAGGCGAAGAAGGCTCCGCCGAAGGTGACGAGCGTGGTGAAAGTGAACTCCCACTTTCTGCCCGTGGAGTTGATGATGAGGCGACGCTCTTCTTCCGTTTTTCCCAAACAGAAAATCAAGGTGTTGGCTCCCTGTACAAACATGAGAAACACCAGCAAGGCTCCTAATAATGATACGAGGAACCACCAGTATGATTGCAAAAATTCGTATGTCATGATGTTAATGTCATAAAGTTAATTCATAATCTTAAGTTTATCATCTTAAGTTTTTATTCGTATTCCGGTCCTTTCTTAATCTGCTTCACCAGGATGCTGATTTCCACGGCGAGCATGGTGGTGAAGAGTGCCAGGAAGATGAAGAAGGTGGTGGCAATGCTGCCTGCCTCGACGTCGGAGATGGCGGCGCTTACTGGCAGCAGGTCTTGGATGGTCCAAGGCTGGCGACCGATTTCTGCTACTATCCAGCCCGATTCTGAGGCGATGTAAGCCAGCGGAATCATGATGATGGCGGAAATGAGGAACCATCGGTATTGGGCGATTTCCTTCTTATAGACCAGGAATAGGCTGAGGGCGAAGAAGAGGATGAGCAGGCAGCCTACTCCCACCATCAGGCGGAAGGCGTAGAAGCAAATCGGGATGCTCGGTACCAGTTCCTTGGCGTCCTTGATGTAACCATATCCGAAGTATTTCATATTCTCCTTCAAGATTGGCAGCTGGTCTTTCGCCTTGGTTTCGCGATAGGTTTTCAGGGCAACAATCGCCTTCTTGCCCCAGGCTATCTTTTCCTGCACGGATGGTTCACGTGTACCATCCTCTTTAGTGTAACCCTTGATAATATCGTTCACGCCTGGCACGTAGCCATCGGCTGTGCGGGTGGCTAAGAACGAGAGCATGTTAGGGATGGCGATGCGCATGGCTGGTTCCTGCTCGTTTTCATAATCGGGCTGCTGGAAGGGGTGAACGGCTGCTATAGCCGTAAGACCCTCGCCCTTGCCACCATTATATAATGCTTCCATCGCAGCCAGTTTCATCGGCTGCACCTGTGCCACCTGATAGGCAGAGCTGTCGCCGGTCATCGCAGCCAGCAGGGTGGCGATGAGTCCTACTCCGGCACCCATCTTGATGCTCGCCTTCGCCAGTTGGGTTTCTCTCTTCTTCAGGAGATACCAGCAGCTTACGGCTACTACGAAGGTGGCACCGATGATCCAGGAGGAAGTAACGGTATGGGTGAACTTGTTGATGGCGAATGGCGAGAGTGCCACATCCATAAACGAAGTCATCTCGAAGCGCATGGTGTCGGGATTAAATTCCTGCCCTACAGGATATTGCATCCAGGCGTTGGCTACGAGAATCCACCAGGCAGAAATGGTGGCGCCAAGTCCCGTGAGCCAGGTGGAGGCAAGGTGGAAGCCCCGGCTCACCTTATCCCAGCCGAAGAACATTACGGCTACGAAGGTGCTCTCCATGAAGAATGCCAGGATGCCTTCGATGGCTAGGGGAGCGCCGAATACGTCGCCCACGAACCAGGAGTAGTTGCTCCAGTTGGTGCCGAATTCAAATTCCAGGATGATGCCTGTGGCAACGCCCATGGCGAAGTTGACGCCAAAGAGTTTTTGCCAGAAACGGGTTACGTGCTTCCAGAACGGCTTGTTGGTGCGGTAGTAGCATGTTTCGGCGATGCCCATGATTACTGCCAGTCCCAGGGTGAGCGGCACGAACAGCCAATGGTAGATGGCCGTGAGTGCGAATTGCGCCCTCGACCAGTCGATGGTGGCTGATGTAATGTCTAACAATAGATTTGTCATCATAGTTGAATGGTTTTAAAATTGTTATTATATAATGTTTTTGTATTTCTCTCGATAATATAGGATTGAAATCCATAGCTTTATCTGTTTAGAATTTCCTTGGAAACGAAGCCAGCCTTGTCTCCGTTCTTTGCATTTGTATTGATAAAATCAGGAAAGAAAAAGAGCTTGAGCACTAGGAAGATGATGGCAAGCTTGATGAGGATGATTGTCCAGAGCGTCTTGCCCAGGGTCATCGTCCTGAAACCATCGTAATAGAGATGGAAACTCCGGGACAGCAGTCCTTGTTTCATCGGTTTTACATCCGTTTTCATCAGGTTTTTATCCTTTTTCTTCTGCATAAGTACTCCTTCTTAAAAAAATCTGCAGCAAATCTACAATAAAATTATGTAACTACCAAATATTTTCTTGAAAAAGTTACAAAAAGATTGCTTTCAGGTATCCCATAAGGGAGTTATTTTAAAGTTTTTCTTTTTTTTTATGGAATAAGGCTTGCCGTTTCATCAGAATTTATTATCTTTGTCCCCTAAAACATAGAAACATTTTAATCAGAAATAATCAGAAGAAATGATGAATATAGAATCTGTTAGAGCGTATTGCCTCTCGCTTCCCCTCGTAACCGAGGCTTTTCCTTTTGATGAGCGGACCTTGGTGTTTCGCATCTTGGGCAAAATCTTTGCCTGTGTTGACCTGGAGCGCCCCGAGTGGGTTACGATGAAATGTAATGCCGATTACGCCCTCGAACTCCGGGAAGTGCATCCTGAAATAGAAGGCGCATGGCATTGGAATAAGAAATACTGGAATCAGGTAAACCTTTATGGCACGCTGGAAGATGATTTCATCCAGGCCCTGATTCGCCACAGCTATTCCGAAGTGGTGAAGAAGCTCAAGAAACAGGAAAAGCTTGAGCATCCTGAAATCATGGTGGTGGTGGAGTAGTTCCTACCACTCCACCTTATCATTCAGAATCACGCCGTCGGTTGCATCTTCGGCTGTAAAGGTTTCGGCCTTATACTGCACGCAGAGCATCACGAGTGGTTCTGTACCGTTGTTGCGAACAGAGCGCTTGCCGTCTGGTGCTACTCTCACTACGCTTCCCTCCTGAACAGGGAATACCTTGCCATCCACCTGGAACTCGCCCTTGCCGCTGAGGAAGAAATACAGTTCCTCGTGGTTCTTGTGGGTGTGGAGGAAACCAGTCTCCTGACCTGGAACCATAACCTGGAATGAGAATTCGCTGCCGGTTGCGTTTACGCTCTGACCGCCAAATACCTTTCCTGAAACCTTGATTTCTGGGGTGAACTCCAGAATGTAGTCCTTGAGATCACTCATCTTACCAAAATCTGTGGCTGTGAAGTTTTCAGCCTTTGCAATAATCTTTGTTTCTTTCATCTTGTCTGTTATTTTTTAATATTTATATTTTTCTTTCATTATTTCACTTTATGTTATTTCTTATTGTGAATTTGTGAATACTTCTGCTTTCAGCTTTTATTTCTGAATTGCGTTGCAAAGATACTGCGAAAAACTGGTTCCTGCAAGAAGGCACTTGGGGGTAAGATGGTTACCGGGAGGTAACTATTGCGTGGGAATGGGAGAAAAAAAATGAAGCGTTAACTTAGATTAACTATGCATGTTTGGTATCTTTTCGGATATTAGTTACTTTTGTAGCCTATTGCAGATTATTAGTATAATAATAAAAAGAAGATAGATTATGGGAAGAATGATAAAAGAAATGGTAGTGCAGGATTGTCCCATCCGTAACGTCCTGGCGCGTGTTTGCGACAAGTGGTCGCTACTGGTAATCTACACCCTGAAAAATCATCAGGATGGTCCCCTCCGGTTTAATGCCCTGCGTAAGTTGATTCCGGATATTTCGCAGAAAATGCTTACCAGCACGTTAAAATCGTTGGAGGCTGATGGCTACGTTACCCGCAAGGCTTATGCCGAAGTGCCGCCAAGAGTGGAGTATTCTCTCACACCCCGTGCTGAAACCCTTGTTCCTATTGTGGATTACCTGATAGAATGGGCGATGGATAACATGGCTGTGATTCTGAAGGATAGGGAGAAGGCTGTAGACTGATTTCCAAAATGAGATTTCCGGATAATATTCCAAGATGAGATTTTTAAGAAATTTTCCAAGATGAGATTTCCGGAAAATTATTCATTTTTTCTGTAGTTTGGGTAATGCGTGTTTTCAAGATTCTTCGTATCTTTGCACCCAGAAATCATAATTAAAACTATAAGAAAATGTATATTGAGAAAATAAAGTCGCCAGCCGACTTGAAGAAGCTGGATTGGAAGGAGTTGCAGGTGGTGGCTGATGAAACCAGACAGGCTGTGCTGAACCGTGTAAGCAAACATGGCGGTCATGTGGGGCCAAACCTGGGATTCGTGGAGGCTACCGTGGCGCTTCACTACGTTTTTAATGCGCCAAAGGATAAGCTCGTGTTTGACGTAAGCCACCAATGCTATCCGCATAAGGTGCTCACCGGACGAGCTGCGGGATTCCTCGGCGATATGGATGACATGAATGCCATTTCGGGCTATTCTTCTCCTGCCGAATGTCCTGAGTATGATAACTTTGAGGTGGGGCATACTTCTACTTCCGTGAGTCTTGCCACCGGTTTGCAGAAGGCGCGAGACATCAAGGGTACCGATGAGAACATCATCGCCGTTATCGGCGACGGCTCCCTTTCGGGCGGCGAGGCTTTCGAGGGTCTGGATGAGGCTTCGGAACTCGGCACGGGCATCATCATCGTGGTGAACGACAACGAAATGTCTATCGCCGAAAATCATGGCGGAATCTATAAGAACCTGCGTGCCTTGCGCCAGAGCAACGGCACCTGCGAGCACAATTGGTTCAAGGCATGGGGCTTTGAATACAAGTACCTGGAAGAGGGTAACGACATCGAAAAACTCATCCAGGTTTTCGAGAGCGTGAAGGATACGGATAAGCCTACCGTGGTTCACATTCACACAGAGAAAGGTCATGGATTTGCGCCAGCCGTAGCCAATAAGGAGGCTTGGCATTGGGGATTGCCTTTCAACCTGGAAGATGGCAGCCGACCAAGAAAGAATGCCGATGGAACCCTCCCGGAGGTTGCTCCAATAGAGGATTACGGCACATTATTCTCTGACTGGATGCTCAGCGAGATGAAGCAGGATAAGACCCTCATCGCCGTAACCGCCGGTACTCCTACCGCAGGTGGCTTTACTGCCGATAAGCGCCAACTGGCTGGCAAGCAGCACATCGATATGGGAATCGCCGAAGAGCAGGCGGTGGCCATGATTTCGGGAATGGCGAAGGGTGGATTGCATCCTGTCTGGACCGTTTACAGCACCTTCATCCAGCGTACCTACGACCAGATAGCGCAAGACCTCTGCATCAATTCCAACCCTGCCGTAATCAACGTGGTAGGAGGCGGAGTGAACTCGATGAACGACATCACCCACATCTGCCTTTTCGATATTCCGATGCTCTGTAGCATTCCGGGGCTCATCTATCTGGCTCCAACCACCTGCGAGGAGTATTTCGCCATGCTCCGCTGGAGCATTCTGCAGGATAAGAAACCTGTCGCCATCCGCGTGCCAAGCAATGGTGTGGTTCATACGTCAGAAGCCGTTGATGCTGAGTATGGCTACGAGGCAAAGTACAAGGTGATGCACCAGGGCGAGAAGGTGGCAGTCATCGCCGCCGGTTCGTTCTATCAGAAGGGCGAGAATGTTGTTCGCCTGTTGGCTGATAAGGGCATCGATGCTACGCTCATCAATCCCCGTTATCTGAATGAGGTGGATGCCGAAGTGCTGGATAGCCTGAAGGCAAACCATCAGTTGGTGGTAACCCTGGAGGATGGCTCGAAGGATGGCGGCTTCGGAGAGCGAATCGCCTCTTACTATGGCACTTCAGAAATGAAGGTGATGGTGGGCGGCATCAGAAAGGGTCTCTACGACAGATACGATGTGAAGCAGTTGCTTTCGGATAATCGCCTGCTCGATGAGCAGATTGTGGAAGACATCTTGTTAGTAATTAATGATTAGTAATTAATGATTAGTTAGACGGCATAGTTAGTTTTTATTTAACGAGAAATCCAAGCCGGAGAATGATCTCTAGCTTGGATTTCTTCTGTTTTATCATCGAATGTTTGTCTTAATCTTAGTCATCATCCCTGTCATTATCTCAATCATCGTCATCATCATCATCATCCCAATCTCTATCGTGCTTCCACTTCTTGTCGTGCTTGTGATACTTGTGATGCTTGCACGGCTTTCCTGGTCCATAAGTTACATGGGTTCCGCCTGGCCATCCCGGTCTTCCGTAGCTGCACTCAGGGCGAGGGCGACGCTTGTCGTGTCCCCAGTTATGCTTTGGATATCGGGTATAAATATGGTGAACATACACATGATTCTGCCAGCCGATAGGGCGATAGAAATAGTAAGAGTCCTTGAATCTCTTCCATTGTCTGGCGGTCATCATGCGCTTGAGCTGCTTGTTGCGGTAATGCCAGCCGTAGGCATCGATGTCGCGATAGCTTCGGATGCCATTGAGATAATTGAGATTGATGTTCAGGATGCTGTTGCGCTGGGCGCTGCTCAATCCCAGTTCCATCACCATCTTATCTGTGATAAAACGAGCTTCTGCCTGAATATTTGTCAGTCTCTGAGCATTCATAGATGTAATCATCATCCATACTGCTACCAATGTCATAATCATTCTTTTCATAACTATCTTCTCTTTAAAGGGTTATTACTGCATTTATTTATTTCTGGTGCAAAGATAGGGAGAATAGCTGAAAACAACAAGGGGAAAACCATAAACCAGCGTATGATTTTCCCTAAAAGCATCGGGGGAAACTCCCGTAATAAAATTGTAGTATCTTTTATCTGCTAATTAAAATCCTTGTAACCTCATTGACACATAATACCCCTACCTTTGCACCCGAAATTTAACAGGAATTACCCCGAAAGGGGAAATCTTTAATAAAGGTATTATAGAAAGGTATTATAGTTAGATAAAGAAAAATGGAAAAGAAAGTATCGGGTAAGCATAGCAGCATGAATGGCTTTGCTATGATGAAAGGTAGAGTAGCTACTGTAGTTTTGGCTTCGGCTTTATTGTTGGGCGGAGGTTTGACTGCACAGGCGCAAAACGCAGCATTAACAACCTGCTCTCAGAGTGCAGCAACCGCTATTCCGCAGAATCCTAACTGGAAGGCGAATGCTGCCGAATGGCAGAAACTGAAGGGTGAAATCACCCTCTACATGACCAATGATATGGGTCGAAACGGCTACTACGACCAGAAGCCTATCGCCGAACTGATGGGCGAGATGGCGGGTACGGTAGATCCTGAATGCGTACTTGCCGTGGGCGACATCCACCATTTCAATGGCGTGGCTTCCCCCCAGGACCCTCTGTGGCTTACCAATTACGAATATGTTTATTCTCATCCAGACCTGATGCTCGACTGGTTCCCGGTTTGTGGAAACCATGAGTATCGTGGTAATACTCAGGCTTTTATGGACTATGGTAAGGTGAGCCGACGCTGGATGATGCCAGCCAAATATTACACCAAGGTGTTCGACCACAAGGGAACTACCATCCGTGTCATCTTCCTCGACACCACACCTCTTATCGATTCTTATCGCAAGGCGTCAGAAAAATATCCTGATGCCTGCAAGCAGGATGCAGAGGCTCAGCTCTCCTGGCTCGACGAAACCCTGAAGAATGCCAAGGAAGACTGGGTCATTGTGGTAGGTCATCATCCTATCTACGCCTACACCGAGAAGAAGGAGAGTGAGCGACTCGACATGCAGAAGCGCCTTCTTCCTATCCTCCATAAATATAATAATGTGGCGATTTATGCCTGCGGCCATATCCACAACTTCCAGCACATCCAGAAGAAGGGCGATAACATCGACTACGTAGTCAATTCCTCTTCATCTCTGGCTCGCCCTGTAAAGCCTATCGATGGCACCGTGTTCTGCAGTCCTGCCGATGGCTTCTCTGTATTTACAGCAGATAAGAAGCAGCTGAGAATGTCGATGATTGACAAGGATGGAAAAATCATCCACACGGTTTTAAAGGTAAAAAAGTAAAAAGGTAAAAAAGTAAAAAGAGCTTTAACCCCTTTGCACCCCCGTTCCCAGCGATTCCATCGCTGGTCTTCAAACCTTTATCTTAAAGGTAAAAGGAGCTTTTTGCGAAAAGAAACGAATGAAGATTTCAATAGCGATATAGATGAAAAGAATTTTACTGAGTGCGGCGCTTCTAGCCGCTGCGACTACCTCCATCCAGGCACATACGCTGGATGGTATAGTCAAGGATAACAAAACGGGTGAACCCCTCATCGGAACCATAATCCGAGTAAAGGAGCTGCCCAACGTGAGTACCACCACTGGACTTGATGGTACTTTCACCCTGAATGAATTGCCTGATAAAGGCAAGTTTACCATCATCGTTTCCTACATGTCGTACAAGACCAGGGAGATGGTAGTAGATGTGGCTAAGAAAGACAAGGTGGATATTCCGATGGATGAAGACCTGAAGCAGTTGGGCGAAGTGGTGGTTACCGGTCATCGTGAATACCGCAGCGACCGAAGCGCCATAGAAACCGTGAAGAATGCCGGCAACGTGCTCAACGTGATGAGCCAGCAGAGCATCCAGCTTTCGCCTGATGTCAACGTGGCAAGCGTTCTGCAGCGAGTATCGGGTGTAACCATGGAGCGTGATGCATCGGGCGAGGCTTCCTACGCCATCCTCCGAGGCATGGACAAGCGCTACAACTACACCCTGGTAAACGGCGTGAAGATTCCAAGTCCGGATGATAAAAACCGTTACATTCCGTTGAATATCTTCCCTTCTGATCTGATGGATCGCCTCGTGGTATCCAAGTCTTTGACGGCTGATATGGAAGGCGATGCAGCCGGTGGCGTGGTGGATATGGTGATGAAGGATGCGCCATCCCACTTCCAGATTCTGGCGAATGCAGCCATCGGAGCAAGTGATTATTTCTGGAAAAATGGCAGAGATTATCTTACCAGCAACCGCTCTGATTATACAAAGAAGGCTCCTTACGAGGCTTTCGGAAAAGACTACAAGGCGCAGATGAGTGATTTCAAGAAAGGCCCTGTTCAGCTGAAGAGTCATTCCATGCCATCTCCTAACTTCATCGGAGGTTTGAGCATCGGCAACCGCTTCTGGAACGACCGCCTGGGCGTGATGCTTGCCGGAAGCGTGCAGAATACTTTCCGTGGCACCGAGCGCACCTACAATTCCGTAAAGATGGCTTCGGGCGAGCAGGCAATGTACATTTCCAATCTGCAACATCGCTACTACAGCATCCATGATCTTACCACGGGTGCTCATGCCAAGATAGATTTAACCCTGCCTGGCCACAAGCTGGAATGGTACAACATGTATGTGCGCACCAATTCCAAGGGCATCAGATACAATAACAGTGTCAACACCGAATACATCGGAGCCGACAGCTATACCCAGGACGATGAGGTGCGCTCTCTCTCAACCACCCAGAGCATCTTCGCCACTAACCTGAAGGGTACGCATCATCTTACCAAGGATTTTACCGTAGATTGGTCGGGCGTATTTTCGCAGGCAAAGGAGGAAGATCCGGACAGAACCTACGTAACCCTGACGAATACCGTGAGCAGAAAAGCCGAGAATGGCGGCGATGCCGTTTCGGGTTCCATCTGGGATGCCAATAAGAATATCATTAAGACCCTGCCTAAGGGTGCCGAGCGCCGGTTCCAGCACAACAAGGATACCGATTGGGCAGGCTACATCAACCTTTCTTACGATACCCATTTCGCCAACGATGTGGAGGCTCTCTGGAAGGCGGGTGCGCAGTATCGCAGAAAAGAACGCAGCAATAGATATTATTCTTACATCTTCAATCCTGCCGACATCTCGCAGACGATGGATGGAAACGGATTAGAGCAGTATGCCAATATAGATTGGGTTTGCAAAACTCCTTATTCTCAGGCTTCGCAGCTCAACTACGATTCCAAGGAGCACATCGGAGGCGCCTACGCCATGGTAACCCTGAAGAGCGAGGTGGGTGAACTGAATGCCGGTTTCCGTGCCGAGCATACCAACCAGATTTACACCATGCTCCAGCACTTCCGTAACATGGGACAGGTGGGCGAGCAGAGCTACTGGGATTATCTGCCATCTGCATCCATCAAATGGACGCCAACCAAGAAGATGAACGTGCGTCTCTCTTACTATCGCTCCATCAACCGTCCGGGCTTCTATGAGATTGTGCCTTATCAGATTATGGGCGAGGAGTATCAGGAAAAGGGTAATCCAAACCTGAAGCGTGCCCGCATCGACAACATCGACCTGCGCTGGGAGT
>ENA-UEOL01001243-UEOL01001243.1-human-gut-metagenome-genome-assembly--contig:-NODE-1243-length-16942-cov-141.034747_pt1 | contig 16942 bp, 17 predicted proteins | sample MGYA00242884_ERZ507884 | MGnify/ENA primary metagenome ERZ507884 (study PRJEB26167, sample SAMN06115417) | human gut metagenome | host: Homo sapiens | place: China:Chongqing | collected 2015-03-06... | reverse complement strand
TAGGCGCGCTTCGCGCGTTGTTTTGAACATTAATTATCATTAATTGAACATTAATTATTTCATTAATTTTTTTTCGTTAATGTTCATTCTCGTTAGGCCGATAAATTGCAATTTGTAGGACCTACTTACTATTGTAGTTTTTCTTTGATGTAGGCAGTAACGTCTTCGCCTACTGAGGGGTGGATAAAGGGGTAGACGGGGGTTGAGGTGTCGAGGATGTATTCATAACCGTGTTCGAGTCCGACGGTGCGGATAGCGGCATTGATGTTTTGTCGTATGGGGCGCAGCATCTCCGCTTCGGCTTGTCGGAGCAGACTATCGGCTTGCTGACGAAATCGAAGTCCTTTCTGCAACGACTCTTGTAGGTCGGCTTGGCGCTTGGCTAAGATATTGGGCGTGAACTGCTTCTGCCCTTGGAGGTATTCGGCATATTGACGTCGGAAACTTGACTCGTTGTACTCCGCTTCAACAGCATACTTCGCACGGAGTTTCTCCATGTTGGTCTGCACTTCGGCATAGGCGGGAAGGGTGTGGAGGAGGGAGTCGACATTGACGTAACCAAAACGCACACTACTCTGTGCCGTGGCGGTCAGGGCAAAGAGTGAAAAAACGAAGAATAGAGATAAAAGGTTTTTCATTTTTTTAGTTAACGAGTTTTTTAGTTAACGAGTTGACGAGTTAACGAGTTGACGAGTAAGTTTGTTTGAAAGGGAAACTTACTCGTTAACTTGTCAACTCGTCAACTTGTTAACGCTAAGAAAGATTACTTCTTGCTCGATTTCACCTTCATCACTTCAACGGTGAAGATGAGAGTAGAGTTGCCAGGGATAGTAGCGCCTTGGCCGCGTTCGCCATAACCGAGTTCAGAAGGGATATAGAGTTCCCAGATAGAACCTTCAGGCATGAGGGTGAGTGCTTCCTTCCAACCCTTGATTACTTGGTCAGGACGGAAGGTGGCAGCCTTGCCGCGCTTGTAAGAAGAGTCGAATACGGTTCCGTCGATGAGCTTGCCTTCGTAGTTAACTTCTACTTCGGTAGAGTCAGTGGCGATAGCACCTGTGCCCTTGGTGACGATCTTGTACTGAAGGCCGCTGGGGAGAGTTACAACGCCCTTCTGCTTCTTATTATTGGCAAGCCAAGCGATGTTTTTGGCCTTATACGTTTCACTTTGATAGCGGAACTGTCCTTCAACGATTTTCATGGCACTGTCGCGTGTCATGGTAGCACCGTGGCCGAGGGCAGCAGCTGAGAGGCCGCGTTCGAACTCAGCTTCGCTTACGAAGGTTGAGTCGCCACCCGCCTGCTTACTAATCATGGGGAGGTTGCGCTGATTGATCTTAGCGATCTGGAGTCCAGCAGCTACGGCAGCCGCCTTCTTCTGTTCAGCTTCGCTCATGTGAGAGTTCATTGCTTCAATAGCTACGCTTACGTAAGCAGTGTCAACGCCGAGCTGGCTAACCATGTATTGTTTGAGGCTTTCGCCTTGTGCTACACCGAGCGCATAGCTAAAGGTCTTGCCGTCTACGCTTTTGAGTGCGGGAGTGAGTGTGGCTGCGGGAATGGCTTTCTTTCCACTCTTCTTACCACCCTTTTTGCCTCCCTTTTGTGCCATAGCACCTGTGCAGCAAAGGGCTGCAAGGAGAAGGATATAGAGCTTTTTCATTTTTTCTTTTGGAGATTTTTTGGGGGTTGACAAGTTGATGAATTAACGGGTAAGTATGTATATTTTGTTCAATACTTGCGCCTTGTATTAAAGCTTTTGCCCTTTCAGGGCGCGACTGCTCCAACACGCGATACCCAGGGTGTCGCTTCGCTTGCCCTGGGCTATGTGCTCCATTGGGCTTTCAGCCCGCCCTTGCTAAATTCTAAACTTGGGTAAGTTACTTTCTCAACTTGTCAACTAACAAAGATTACTTATTGACCTTAACGAGTGTAACCTTGAAGGTAAGGGCTGCGAAGGGAGGGATGGGGCCTGTACCTTGTTCACCGTAAGCGAGGTCGTAAGGAATGTAAACTTCCCAAGTAGAACCTACGCCCATTTTAGGAATGGCGATGCTCCAGCCCTTGATAACGTTGCGAAGGCTAAAGGTAGCGACGCCACCTGGTTGCTTGTCAGAAGTATCGAACACGGTGCCGTTGGTCAATTTACCTTCGTACTTAACCGTTACAGAGTCAGTAGCCGTGCAGTGTTCGTCAGTACCTGCAGCGAGTTGCTTACCATAGATGCCGCTGCCGAGGGCTACTACGCCGGGCTGCTTAGCCATCTTCTGCATGTAGGCTTCGCTCTCTTGCTTCTTGCTGCCGAACATGTAGTCCATGATAGCCTTTTGTGCGCCTTCCTTGTCGAGTACTTTACCGTCGATCTTGAGTGCGCTCTTGCCCTTGGCAGAAGCCATGAAGCCAGCTATGAAGTTCTTAACGCTCACCTTCTTGGTAGAGTCGCCTTGGAATACTTGTTGCTCGATCATAGGCATCTGCATCTTGGTCTGTAAGCCTTGCATTACGCCCATGTAGTAAGCCATCTTCTTCTTATCATCGGCAGCGTTCATACCCTCGAGGTAACCTTTGAGGAGTTCGTCGACGTAAGCAGAGTCGCTACCTGACTGTGCGAGGTAGTTTTCGAAATCGGTCTTTGATTGTGACATGGCCATACCCATTTCGTAGCTGAGGGTATCGATGTCGGTCTTGAGATTGGCACGGGGAGAACCGTTGTTGCAGCTTGTGAAGAGGGCTGTCATAGCCACTGCTGCTGCGAAGAATATCTTTTTCATTTTCTATAAAGACATTTTTTAGTTGACGAGTTAACTTGTCAACTCGTCAACTAAAGAGAATTATTTTTCAATTGAGATGAGTTCTACGTCGAAGATGAGTGCTGCGTAGGGAGGAATAGCCTGACCTGCGCCTTGTTCGCCGTAAGCGAGGTTGTAAGGAATGAAGAAGCGGTACTTAGCACCTTCCTTCATGAGTTGTACGCCTTCGGTCCAACCAGGGATAACGCCATTGAGGGGGAACACAGCGGGTTCGCCACGGCGGTAAGAAGAGTCGAACACTTGACCATTGGTGAGTGTACCTTCGTAGTGACACTTTACGCGGTCGGTAGCGAGGGGTTGTGCGCCTGTACCTTCTGTGATAACGGTGTACTGCAAACCGCTTGGGAGTACCGTTACGCCTTCCTTCTTGGCATTCTCGGCTAAGAAGCGTTCGCCTTCTTCGCGAATGGCGCGAGTGGCCTCTTCTTGTTGCTTCTGAATGAAGTTGTTAACTAATTGTTGTGCCTCTTGGTCGGTGAGTTTGCAGGTCTGGCCCGTTACCACATCGTTGAGGGCTTGTGAGAAGTCGCTTACGTTGAGGTCCTTCACACCCATGCCTTTAAGGTTGTGACCAATGACCATGCCGAGGGCATAACTTAAGTTTTCCATAAAAAAAGTGATATAATATATGTTTGTTTGTGTTGATTGTCACTTGATTGAACTGCAAAAGTACAATTTATTTGTAAGGAATGTGCGTAGTGGGTTTATTTTTTGTACTTTTGGTTGACAAGTTGACGAGTTGACGAGGAAGTTACCTTTCAACAAACTTACCCGTAAACTTGTCAACTTGTTAACTCGTCAACTAAAAAAACTAAGGAGGAAGAAAAATGAAGAAGTTAGTAGCGCTTACGGGCGCAGGTATTAGTGCAGAGAGTGGTTTTGCGACTTTTCGCGATGCAGGTGGATTGTGGGACCAATATCCCGTAGAGCAAGTGGCTACACCTGAGGGTTGGGAGAAGGACCCAACGTTGGTAACGGAGTTTTATAATAAGCTGCGCCGCCAGTTAGCTGATGCGAAGCCGAACGCGGGACATCGCATCTTGGCGGAACTGGAGCAGGATTGGGACGTGACGGTGGTGACGCAGAACGTAGACGACTTACACGAGCGGGCTAGTTCGAGCCATGTCATTCACCTACATGGCGACTTGCGCAAGGTGTGTTCGTCGCGCAACCCGAACGATACGCGCTACATTCAGACGCTCCCCTCTGACCGTCCTAACGTTGAGCCAGGCACGTTAGCGGGCGATGGTTCTTTGCTCCGCCCTTGGATCGTATGGTTTGGCGAGGCGGTGCCCAACTTGGAACCTGCAGCAGAGGAGGTGATGCGGGCAGACGTGTTTGTCATCATCGGCACTTCTTTGAACGTTTACCCAGCTGCCTCGCTCGTACGGTATGTGCGACGCGATGCTGAGATTTACTTAATCGACCCGAATCCCGTCCGCGTGCCTTCTACGCGCGAAATCCACGTGATTAAGAACGTGGCATCGAAGGGCATGGAAGAGCTGAAGAAGGAGATTGGGTGTCCTGCCTAATTGGGGGGCGGGTTTTCAACCCGCGGCAGCAGCATGCTTTGAACATCTACTTATAGAGACAGGAATGAACATTAAGGCGCGCTTCGCGCTTTAGATTTTGAACATTAATGTTTCATTAATCGACCATTAATCTATTCATTAATCTATTCATTAATCTATTCATTAATCTTGTTCTATAGTCTACTATTGAACAAATTCTATTCTTATATCTTTAATGGAAAGATTAATGAATAGATTAGGAACGACAAAATCAAGAAACTCCAAAATGGGAGCATGAGAAAACATAAAATAACACTGAAAACACCGATAATTTTCCGATTTTGGCATTTGAAGAAACTCAAAATTAAAAAAATAAACGTATTCTAATAGATATGATATTAGACAGAGAAAATAGAATTTTCCCTGGTGAATATGAAAAAAATCAAATAAATTTGTTTTATAACATACAATATAATGAACAAAGTATCGTTTTATAGATACGATAATTTGTATCTTTGTCCACAAACAATGGTTGAATTATGGAAAGAAAAGATTTAAATAGAATAAAAATGGTTCTGGTAGAAAAGCATCGTACCAGTAAATGGTTATCTGAACAGTTAGGGAAAGACCCCACAACTGTTTCAAAGTGGTGTACAAATCAATCTCAACCAACATTAGAAATTTTGCTTCGTATAGCAGAACTTCTTGAAGTGAATTATACTGAGTTGGTAAGAGTTAGATAACAGAATTGAACAAATGGCAAAATGTAATTATGTCTGAAAAGAAAGAGTTTATTTCAACCCGAAAGGGTATTACATATCTTGATTTGTTTGCTGGGGCTGGTGGCTTCAGTGAGGGTTTCATGCAAGCCTATACGGATGACAAGTATTACGATTTTCGTTTAGCAAGCGATATTAACGAGAATTGTGAGCTTACACATCGTGTTCGTTATAATAAGATGCTTGGTCTTGATACTAAATTCATGTGTCAAGATATTATGGAAGATTCTTTTTTACCTAATCTTCTCAAAGAAATAGGTAATCAAGAAATTGATGTTGTAACAGGCGGTCCAAGTTGCCAGTCGTTTAGTCTTGCTGGACGTAGAAAGAAGCTGGACAAACGTGATGACTTGTTCTTTCATTACCTAAAGGTAATCAAGGCTTTACGTCCAAAATACTTTGTAATGGAGAATGTAAAGGGAATACTAACAAAGGATGAAGGGCGAATAAAAGAGAGAATTCTTCGTGAAATCAGATCTATCGTTGATGATGCGAAAATGAATCAACTCTATGCATTCTTGGACGATGTGTTGAAACCACAGATGCCAACCTCCTTATACTATGCCTTATATATTAGGCTTTGTATGGAAACGTCCACTGACAATTGGGACAAGCAGAATGAGATTTTCTTTGAGAATCTTGAGCAACAATTAAAGGATGTAACTAAACATTTGCCGTATAGTATAAGCAAGAGTGACGAAAGTGTAAATACTATTCGTCATGGACTTTTGTTGTTAAAAATGAAACAGCAAAGAGATTCTATCCGCAAACAGGTCATTCAATTGAAAACCAGTGCCCATATTGATAATGACACTTTTGTGGATGGCTACAATGCTATAATTGAGACAATAGCTGATGAGCAAATCCTTGAAAAGACTTTAGATGCTGTTGACAAAGTGGCAAAAATGGGAGATTGTGCAGATGATGCGCAGTCTTTAAAGAAGTCTTTGGAAATACTAACATCTACTTTTGATGAGTGTATAGAATATATTCAAGAGCAACTTAAAGGAAAAACAGCCCTTCTCAATCATCTAAATGAAATGATGAAGGAAATTCGGCTTTACAATATCGAAGAGCCATTTATACTTTTGTCTTCAAACTATGGTGTTCCTCAAAATCGTGAGCGAGTAGTTTTTATTGGTTGCAGAAATGACCAAGAGGTTATTAAAGAGATTCCTGCCACCATCAGTGATAGCGAGAAAGTGAAAGTTTATGAAGCACTTTGGGATTTGGATATGATTGGAAATGGTGAAACAGTAACTTCGTATAAGAAGCCAAAGTTGAACCTGAAATTTGAAGAAACAAAAATTCGAAGAGCTATTCAAGGTGAGCCAGATGAACGTGGACTTTTGTTTTCTGAATGGTCAAGAATAGGTCGCTTGGGGCATCGATTTACATTTGACAATGAGCCGTTCTATGTATTGAATATGAACGAGTTGGATAGACCTCAGAAATATCAGCACATGGATTTATTCAATCACCAAACAAGTCAGCAGAACGAAAAAGTTCGTGAGCGACTGCGAATTATTGCCGCACATGGGGATTATGATGACGCAAAGACTGAACTAAAAAAGAAAGGACTGGAGTCTCAGAAACGAAACTATGTAGTTTTGAATCCTCTCGGGCAAAGTCCTACTGTTTGTACAATGCCAGATGACTTTATTCATTATTCTGCGTATCGTCCAATGACAGTTCGTGAAATGGCTCGTCTCCAGAGTTTTGACGATTCGTTTGTGTTTCAGGGGAAACGTCAGACAGGTGGTAACAATCGCCAAAAAGAGATACCTCAATATACACTTGTAGGTAATGCTGTTCCACCACTAATGGCAAGGGCAATTGCCAATACATTGTTGAAACATATAAAGTAGAAATCACATGGTTAATATGCGTCCATTTACTGCTTTTGAACAGAAAAATTTGAAATTTCTTGTAAACCACAATGTAAAGTTTACACAAGTTGAGATTACCCCTACTGGTTTAGGTAAGGGTATTCTTGACTCAACAGCTCCTATGCGAGCCTATTTTCTTGAAAATGGTATTCATAACTATGAGGAACAACTTCAAGGTCAGGAACATAAGCAGATAAAACAAGCTTGCATTCTTACAGATGCAACACAATTTTTCACAAAAGTATCCTTTTATCGTCCAAACACAAAGAAAGGCGACCCTCGAATGTGGATTTATGGATTTGGTTCATATACAGAAGGTAACGATATTCATGTTCTGTTTTGGCATGAACAAACATTGTACAGTATCAATATAACTCATATAGACATTGAAAAATGCTACAATTCTGCTATCATTACGCCTATGCAGGAAGTTTTGAAAGCTATTAACAAAGAAGGAAACTCTGTTTCAGAGGAACTTCTTGGACGTTTCCGTGCTGTTAAAGACCAGTGGTTTGAGTCAGAAGTAACAGCTGATACAGGAATCGGCAGAACTATAGAGTCTTTCCTTGGAATCAGTATGAATAGTGACAAAACTCCTGATTACAAAGGAATAGAATTGAAAAGTCATCGGGATAAACGAAGCAGCAAGAAGAATGTACTATTTACTCAAACGCCAGATTGGGGAATTAGTAAATTGAAGTCTGGACGAGAAATAGTCGATAAGTACGGCTATATCAATGAAGATGGTTTCAAGACTTACCAAAACACCGTTCAATGTACGCCACCAAACAGTCAAATGTTGTTCTTAAATGTCAACCATACAAACGAACTCCTTGAACTACAAGCGGAGAGAAGAAAAGTCGAAGATGTTGCAGCTTGGAGGTTGGTAAAGTTACACCAACGTTTGCAAATAAAGCATCGTGAAACTTTCTGGATTGAAGTAGAAAATGAGTTAAACGATGGCAAAGAATACTTTCGCTACAAGCAGATAGAACATACAAAGAATCCTAATGTTGGTCAATTTGATGTGCTTCTTGAACAGAACATTATAACTGTTGATTTGTTGCTTTGCCGTCCAAGTGGACATGGCGATACATACTCTTTTAAAATCAAGAAGAAAGGTATGCCCTTGCTGTTTCCAGAGTCTGTATTATATACAATATAAGCCATTCATCATTATTAAATGAACAAGAACAATAATACATCATGAGAAAATATTCGTCTTTGTTGTTTCAATATTGCATACGCAAATTGATTAAAAGTTGGAGCTTTTGGCTATTTGTGCTATTTATAATATATTCCTATTTGTCTGCAATGTATCAGACTACAATATCACCCAAAGAATCAAGGCACTTGTATTCTTGCCTAACTGTTTTATCAAATGTTAGTTCTGGCTATATTGCAGGTTATATTTTCTATATGGTTTCTGATTTTTTACCAAGTAGTAAAGCGCAGTTTATAGCATTACAATACATTATGTTAGCTGAATATGAGATTTTGACAACGATAGCGTCCTTTAGTAAAATGGAAGGTAAAAACAGTGTTGCCGACTTTGAATCAGAGTACAACATGTTTAAACTGTTATATTGCGAAAGTAACACTTATGAGAAATGCGGAAACGACATGATGAGACTGATGGCAAACATTAAAATCAACGATTTATTTGTTGAACAATCTAAAAGAATGCTTGAACAAACAAGCTCTAATTTTGACTGTTTGTTGGTAGCTCAAAACAAATTTTTGTCATATGAAGAGTTTGAATGTTTAACAAAAATAAAAAGGTTTTTCAGCATAGACAATAAGAACTTTGAGAATGGAGGTATAACAGTACGTCAATTTGAAATAGACCAGTCATTCCAAGATTATTATGATAACAAAAAATACATTATAGAAAAGTTGAAAGAAAGGGCTGCTTTTTGCATTGACGAAGAATACAAACAAGCAATAGAGACTTTTGTAAACAAAAGTTCTATAACTGAATAAGTTTTACATACAGATGTAGTGTATCTTTAAATTACATTCCATCTGTATGTATGAAAAGCAGACCTGTTCTGCTTAAAGTAGCACAGATTTTATGTCCAAACCTAATATTTGTCGGTTTGTCATTTCTCACAATATTGTGCAATCAAGACTCCAACACCTCCTGCAACCACAAAGATTCCAATCGTGAAGAAGAACCCAAAGAACCATTGGGCATAATGACCGAGGTAGCAACCATCATATTCCTTGTATCGTTCACGAACTTTCTTCCGTTCATCAGCAAACATGGAATTAACCTCACGGATATGCGTCTGCATCTGTGCGGTCATCCATTGGTGTTCTTTGGCAAATAGTTCTTGAATCTTCTGCCAGTCAGTATCATTGACATTTACAGACACCTTTAATTTCGTGAGAGCATTTTCCATAACTTTGTCTATGTGCTGATTATGGTATCAACCTTTTTGCTAATAGTAGTCACAGCACCCCCTAATTTGGCTTCTGCACATTGATACTGCTGAATGGCAGATTCCAGTTCAAGTATGGCATTGATGAAGGTGTTGGTTGCCTTATCAATGTCCTCACTCAACTGCTTCAACTCAGGAACACGGTTTACAAGTCCATCCTCGGCTTGCTGCTCCTCAACCTCGTTTTCGACATCATTCATCATGTTGTCGAAGTCGGATCTTTTTCTTGAAATCTTACTGATTGCTCGTAATACGCTGATAATCAACACTAATTGGAATAGCAAAATGACAAAAGAGACAGATAAAGGCAGAAACTTCCATGCCTCGCAATATGTTCCTTTTTAACAATGCCATATACTCCTGCCATACACTGGTGTAGGTAGCGGCATCACTCGTGCACTTGACGAAGATATCAATGTCACGTTTATGAATAATGACAAGGCACAGGAATTTGTCATCACGGTTTGGAGAGAAGAAAGTAACCAAGTCGAACAAAAAAGTAACCAAGTCGAGGGGAAAAGTAACCAAGTCGAACAAAAAAGTAACGAAGTCGAGGAAAAAAGTAACCAAGTCCAAGACTCTGACACTCGACTTAGACACTCTAACACTAAAAAAGTGTCATTGTCTAATAAGCAAAGGGATATAGTCAATTTCTGTTCAGTTCCTCGAACCACCGCAGAGATCATGGAACGCCTTGGTCTATCCAATCAAACCAAGAACCGAGAGCGTTACATCGCCTCCCTTGTTGCAGCAGGATATTTGCAGATGACTAATCCTGAAAATCCTACGGCAAGCAACCAGAAATACAAGAAAGTAACAACAAAATAGTAAGAATTCAGCGCACTAATGGCTTGTACAAACGATTGATAATTAGAAGCATTCTCAATATATCACATTGTCGCTGAAGCGCAAGGGCGTAGCCTGTATGTTTCAATTTGTGCCAAGGCACAAATTGAGTAATGTATGTAAATAAGTATGTTAAAGTGTATGTCATGTATGTTCTCGCGCTAAGCGACTATAAGTAGATGTTCAAAACATGCTGCTGCCGCGGGTTACAAACCCGCCCCCCAATTAGGCAGACAAATAAAACATTTTACCGACACGATTCGTTACAGCGCTAAAAAAAGACTACCTTTGCACTTGCTTACGGATAAGGGAAACAGGTGAGAATCCTGTGCAGTCCGCTGCTGTATGTTCTTTTTTACTCCTATTGCCATTGTGGCCATTGCTTAACGCCTACGTGTATTAAGCGAGAAGGCGGCAAAGAGAGAGAACGAGCCAGAAGACCTGCCGTAATGCCACAAGCAGTTTGGAGTTTAATGAGTTTAATAAGTTTAGTGGGTTTAATAAGTTTAGGAGTTTATAGGACTCATTAAACTTACTAAACTTATTAAACTCACTAAACTCACTAAACCTATTAAACTTACTAAACTCATTAAACTCACTAAACTCCACACTGCTTGTGCGTTCATGCCGACCCGAGGAGGAAGGGTGAACACTCCATTCTATAATACTCCATAAGATTTGCTAACACTCATCGCAACTACATGGCTGAGCAGCGCATTAAGCGTGATTGCTCCGCCTGACTCGTTAGGTACCGCAGAAGTTACCGCACAAGGGCGCGTAGCTGGACTTGCTACACCCCAAGCGCTGCAGCGACTTACTACTACTGACTTGCAACAACGCGGCGTGACGGATATAGCCGATGCACTGCGACGCTTCTCAGGCGTTAACCTACGCGACTATGGTGGGGCGGGCGGACTTAAAACCGTTAGCGTGCGCGGACTCGGAGCTGGTCATACGGCCGTTAGCTACGACGGACTCTCTGTCGCAGACACGCGACAAGGACAGATAGACCTTGGACAGTTCAGTACCAACCGCTTGGGCGACCTTTCGTTGCAAAACATGGGTGAGGGACAACTGCTCTGCCCTGTGCGCAATATGGCGGCCGCCGTGGTGAGCCTTCATACGCCTTGGGCACCACAAACGGACGCTCTGTGGCATGGTTCGGCCACGCTGCGCCAAGCTGCTTTCGGCACTTACGCGCCTTCTCTCAGCGTGCAGAAACGTGTGGCACGCCACACTTCGTTGGGCATAGGCGGTGATTATTTCTTTGCACACAACGACTACCCCTTCTACGTTGAGAATGGGGTGGCCAGTGAGACGCTTCGTCGCACCAATAGCCGTATGCAAACGGCCACGACGGAGGTCAATCTACACCAAACGTTGCAGCACGACGGACAAATTACGGCCAAGGCCTACTTTTATCACAACTACCGGCGGTTGCCGGGTATGGTCTACCTCTACGTCAATCATAACGATGAACGACTGAAGGAAGAAACGGCCTTCGCTCAAACTCGCTGGACACAACGTTTTGGCCGCTTTCAGCTACTTGCAGCAGCCAAATATAATTGGCAGATGAGCCGCTATGCGGACGTGAATAAGCAATATCCCAATGGGGCACTGCGCCAAGACTATTATCAACGCGAAGCGTATGCCACAGCTGGGGCAGCCTACGAACTTAATTCATGGCTAAAGGCGGCCTACGTTAGTGACTATGCCTTCACTTCGCTCAATAGTAATCAAAAGGCCGACAACCACGTGAGCCGCGACACTTGGCTGCAAGCCTTGTCGTTGCAAGTCCGAACGCAACGCCTCACACTGCTACTGCGCGGACTTTATCACCGCTACTGGAATCAGCAGCGCGGCAGCAGCTCGGCACGCGATGCACGAAGGATTACGCCGACGGCTACTGCATCGTATCTGGTGATGCGTCGCCCTTTGTGGCTTTACGTGCGTGCGGGGTATCAAGAATTGTTTAGAATGCCTACCTTTACCGAGAGTTATTATTACCACTTGGGGGCGAAGACGTTGCGCCCCGAACTTACGCGTCAACTCTCGGCTGGACTTACCCTACAAGCCTCCCCCACCAGCGCATGGCCACTACTGGCCTTTACGGCTGATGGCTATTATAATAAGGTGACGGATCGCATCGTCTCTATCCCTTATAACCTTTATATATGGCGCACGGTGAATATGGGTGACGTGCGTAGCGCAGGGCTTGACCTTACTCTCCAGAGTCAATGGCGATTGGGGCATCGGGGCCATCAATTGCTCTTCGCTGCGAACTATAGTTACCAACACTGCACCGACCACACTTCGCCCACCCAAAGCACGTGGCACAAGCAGTTGGCTTATACGCCTGAGCACAGTGGCGCGGCTTCGCTTACGTGGCAATCGCCGTGGGTATCGGTCGTGGCGCACACGACTTTTGCCTCGCGCCGTTGGTGTACAAATAATCACCTCCCCACTACCGACCTGCCTCCTTACAGCGAATGGGGCTTTACGGCACTGCGCTCCTTTCGCCTTGGCCAACGCCTGCACCTTGAATTGCGAGCCGACCTTGTCAATGCCTTCAACCACCATTACGAGGTGGTGGGCAACTATCCTATGCCGGGCCGTGCGTATCGCGTGGAAGCGAAATTAATATTCTAAATATATTGTATCATGTTCAAACACATCAAATTTGCAGCCCTTGCGCTGCTTCTTTCAGCAGGTTTTGCTGCTTGTAGTGAAAACGATGATCCTCAGCCATCGCCCAATCCTGTACGTGGCGAAGCGGGTATGTACGTCATCAACCAAGGCAATAAAGGCGCTAAGTTGTCAAGCTCGATTGACTTTCTCTCTGTCAGCGGCACTGCCAATGTGAGCAGTATGTTCCAAGCGGCCAATAACCAAGCCTTAGGTTCTACTGCTCAGAAACCCATTATCTATGGTTCGAAGATGTACATTCCGATGTATGACAACAACCTCGTTTGGGTGGCCGATGCCAACACCTTAAAGATTGTGGCAAAAATCGAAACGAATGAGCCTGAGGCTGTATGCGGCAGCGAAGGCTATGTATTCGTCAACAACAACGACGGCTACGTAACTCGTGTGGACACTACTAACTTCGCTAAATCTCAAATCGAGGTGGGTCCTAACCCTGCTTCATTAGGCATTACTGCCTACGAGGGTAAGGTGTACGTTTCGATTAGCGATGGTTGGAACTACCCAAGCTGTGCCAATGGCAAAAAGGTGGCTGTAATCGATGCAAAAACGTTTACGAAGGAGAAAGACATCGCTGTAGGACTTAACCCTGGTCAGATTACGACCGATGCTTACGGCAACGTGTTTGTGGTATGCATGGGTAACTATGGTGACGTGGCCCCCGAAGTATGGAAGATTGACCACGCTACGAGCGTAGCTTCAAAGTTCTGTAATGGTTCGTTTATCGCGACACGTGGTGCTCAAGATCGTGGTTCACGTGCTTTAGCTGCTGAAGACGCTCTTTACGTCATTAACTCTGTAACTGATTGGAATACTTACGTTACCACACTTACAAGCACCGTTTATAGCACCACAACGGGAGCGGTCGTACTTGAGTCATTCCTTCCCTCTGACAATCTGCCTGTATCCACTACGGCTATTGACATCAATCCTTCAACGGGTGACGTTTACGTATGTTCTGATGCGGCCCAAAACGACTACACTTCACCGGGCTACATCAACGTTTACAATGCTAACGGTACTTTCTTACGTCGCTTGTCAGCAGGTGTTCACCCGTATGGGGTGGTATTTAAATAAAGGGATTCTCTGCCTAATTGGGGGGCGGGTTTGTAACCCGCGGCAGCAGCATGTTGCTTATAGTCGCTTAGCGCGAGAACTATAAGTAGATGTTCAAAGCATGCTGCTGCCGCGGGTTACAAACCCGCCCCCCAATTAACCCGCCCCCCAATTATATAGAGATTTTACTTACAATACTTAAATCGATTGTGCGTCCAAAGGTAGAGTTCGGGATGAACGGTTATTTCCGCTTCAAGTAGGGCGAAGTAACGATTGGTGAGTTCGAAGTCAGGCACCTGCTTTACGTTTTCTTCCTCGTCCGACCGTAGCAGGGGTATAAATTCACATTCATAATAGCCGCGCTTCACGCGTTTTACACAGCCAAATATGGGCCAATAGTCAAAGTGTTTGATTGTCTTCTCCGTACCCGTCAGTACGGGCGTATTGTGATGTAAGAAAGGGATGAAATATTTTGCTACGCGTCGCTTGGGTGATTGGTCGGCAATGAAACCGATAACGGTAGGCTTCTCCTTTTGTTTTGCCTCGACCATATAGCGCACCGTATCGCGCATCTCAACACAATCATTTCCACCCATGCGTTCGCGCAGTTCTGTCATCAAACGGCTCATCGTCTTATTCTGTAATTGGTGATAGATTTGTGCCTTGTTAATACCTGGTTTGAGCCATAATCCCAAGGACGAGATCCATTCCCAATTACCAAAATGGCCTAAATAAAGCCCCACGGATTGTCCACTCTCCACGCGTTCGTTTACCACTTCTACATTTACAAAGCGCATACGCCGCATCATCTCTTCCTTCGAGAGCGTCAACAGTTTGCAGGTCTCCAATGCCACGTCGAGAAATGAATGGTAAAAACGCTTTTCTATCTCAACAATCTCGCGTTGCGACTTGTTGGGAAACGACTCCGTTAAGTTTTTGCGTACAATGTGTCTACGGTATCTCACAAGATAATAAAAAGGAACAAATAGTACGTCTGACAATCCATAAAGTATTCTGAACGGAATGCTACCAATTAGTTTGATAATATAATATATCATGAAGTTTCTTCGTTAAGTAGGTGTTCAAAATTATTTTTACATTGAAAGTGCATTATCGGGGCACAGATGTTCCCTTCGGGTGAGGAAGCATAGCGGGCTATGTGACCGAGGCCGAAGGGGACAGATGCGTCTCGAGAATGTGCTTTCAATGTGAAAATGGCACCTACTGATTGTATAAAATAATTTTGAACACCTACTTATACACTGGGCAGTGAGTGTCCATTAATTTTACGATAAAGGTCAAGAGCATAAACGTCGGTCATGCCACTGATATAGTCGAGTACGGCCATGAGTCGGTCGCCCTCACGCGCTGCGTGTACCTCATACTGCGTGGGCACTTGTGCTAACAATAATTGCGAATAAGCCTTCTCAGGCTCCATTACGGCTTGTGTAATCAGTTCTAACAGCGTATAGATGATATGATAACCTGCCAAGTCTACATCGATTACTTCATGGCAACGATAAATCTTGGTTGCCGCCACCTCCGCGCAGTGCTTGTAAGCCTTGGCCAATAAGGGCGGCAAGTGGTCAATCAGGCTCCCCTCGAACTCGCCCCGCAAGATGGCCTCTTCATGCGCTACAAATATGCGCACACAAGCCCTTTCGAGGGCATTGATAACGCACGAGCGGAAATAAACGATTTGGTCGTCAGCATCGGTATCGTGTGCATAGCGGCTACGCAGTTGCTCCGCCTCTTGAGCGTCGAAGAAGGCCAAGAAGAGCTCCATCGTCTCCGCATCGGAGAGTAGACGAAGTTTGTGTGCGTCCTCGATGTCCATAATCTCGTAACAGATGTCATCGGCGGCCTCGACAAGGTAGACCAATGGGTGGCGTGCATAGCGCATGACTCCTTCCTCATCGCGGTGGGACAAGAGTCCGAGCGACTGTGCTATGTGTTCGAACGTAGTGCGTTCTGCCTCAAAGAAGCCAAACTTCGGTTTTTGCTGTGCCCCGTCTGAGGCGTAGGGGTACTTTACGATCGAAGCCAACGTAGCATACGTCATTACGAAGCCTCCTCGGCGACGGCCTTTAAAGTGGTGGGTCAAGAGTCGAAACGTGTTTGCATTGCCGTCAAAACGCGTCATATCGTTCCACTCCGCCTGCGTCAGTCGCTCACCCTCTGGGCTTACCAATTGATGAAGTTCGCGTCCAGGCCCTTCACTAAAGAAGGTGCGAATGGCGCGTTCGCCAGAGTGTCCGAAAGGTGGATTTCCCATGTCGTGTGCCAAACAAGCGGCACTCACCACGGCTCCGATGGCTGTTAGTTCGGTAGCCTCCAGTTCGGGGTGGGTGGCGATGAGTTCACGGCTCACGTCTGTGCCCAATGAGCGTCCCACACTTGCCACTTCAAGACTGTGGGTCAAGCGGTTATGAACAAATATACTTCCTGGTAGGGGAAACACCTGCGTCTTATTCTGCATACGTCGGAAGGCGGCCGAAAAGATCAGTCGGTCGTAGTCGCGTTGAAACTCCGTGCGTCGTTCTTCTAACGGCCGTGGTGTATTCTCTTTCCCCAGTCGTTGTGATGATATAAGTTGTTGCCACTGCATAGCGTTCATTTTTACGTGCAAAGATAGTACAAAGATAGTGCAAGGCGAGTACAACCCAAATGAAAGTCAAAAAACTTTCATTTGGATTGTCGAGCCGCAGCCTATCTTATACAAAGATAGTGCAAGGCGAGTAAAGAACAAATAGAAGAATACAAAGTATTGGGAAGTTATGGCTTAGTTGCGCACGAACGCAAGCTCACCTGGGGGCGACGCGTCCCCGCGTCGGCATTGCCAACTTGGGGTTCGATACCCCAAATTGGCAATACTTGAAGTATTGATATTCATGTATTTGTTAG
>ENA-UEOL01001214-UEOL01001214.1-human-gut-metagenome-genome-assembly--contig:-NODE-1214-length-17163-cov-6.801065_pt1 | contig 17163 bp, 11 predicted proteins | sample MGYA00242884_ERZ507884 | MGnify/ENA primary metagenome ERZ507884 (study PRJEB26167, sample SAMN06115417) | human gut metagenome | host: Homo sapiens | place: China:Chongqing | collected 2015-03-06... | reverse complement strand
CACAGACAGCAAGCCCTTTCGGCTGCTTGAACAATTTTTACTTCAGAATATTGTCTAACTTTTTGGGGTCACTTCACCCGTTGGGCTGCGGGGATTTTTTGTTTTTTCCGGCAGTTTTCAGTTTGTTTTCAGATTTTCCATTTTATACCTATTAATTATAATAAGGAGGATTTCCATTATGAGCATCATTATCGGCATCGACCACGGCTACTACGCCATCAAAACAGCCCACTGCTCGTTTCCCGCAGGGCTGACAAGCTACGGAGAACACGAACCCTACACCCGCCAAGGACTCTTAGAGTTTGGCGGGTGCTTTTTTGTTTGTGGCTCCGGGCGGCAGCCTATCCAACGGGATAAGACTGCGAACGACAACTATTACCTGCTGACGCTGGCAGCTATCGCAAAGGAGATTCAGCAGCGCGGTTTGCCGCCCGAATGCTCGGTGCGCATTGCGGCGGGGCTGCCGCTGACCAGTTTCGGACGCGACAAACCCAAGTTCAGAGATTATCTGCTGCGGAGCAACCAGCCCGTGAATTTCAAATTCGAGGGCGTGGAGTACAGCATTACCATCGAGGAAGTTGCTGTCTTCCCTCAAGGCTACGCCGCCCTTATGACCGAAACCGGGCTGTTGCAGGACGAGCCATCAATGCTCCTCATGGATTTGGGCGGCTGGACAGTGGACCTTATGCGCATCGACAACGCCATCCCTGCGGCTGACACTGCGCACAGTCTGGAACTCGGCATGATCCGCTGTGTAGATGACATCCGGGAGCAGGTGCGGCGTGAAACCGGGCTGTCCCTCACGGATGCCCAAATCGAAAATATGCTGGCGGGTCACCCCTGCACGGTCAGCGATACGGTGCGCGACATTGTGAACAAACAAGGTCGCAAGTACACAGAGCATCTTCTGTCTGCCACAATGGAAGCGGGATTCGATTTGCACGCCATCCCCGCCGTGTTGCTGGGCGGCGGCGCATCGGTGGTGAGCCGCCACCTAAGTCCCAAAGACGGCCTTTGTAAGACGATTTTCCTGCTGGACGACAAGGTGAACGCGGTCGGATTCGAGCGTGCGTTGGCCGCCGTGTCGCGCCGCAAAAGCGAGGTATGAAACGACCGCAATATGTTTTCCGCCCGAACCTCAATGAACCGCAACACCGCCGCGCGTGGGCGTTGCTGCAGCAGATGCCGCCAGCCAAACGCAAAGAGTTTCTGGTACAGAGCATCCTTACGGCAGAACAGACAAATAGGCTGGAGAAAAGCATCCGCAAGGTGGTGCGGGAAGAGCTGCAGGCAGTCAACATAACCAACGCTGTTCCCAGCTCACCGCCAGACGATGCGATTCCGACTGCAGCGATTTCTTTTTTGGATTCACTTTAGGGGGTGGTTCCAATGCGCTGATTATGGGACAAGGGGATAAAAATGGTACCGCAACATGGACTTTTCATACAAATCGTGGTATACTGATTTCAAACTATCTGCACAGCAAATTGAAATATAGGAGAACAGCGATATGTATGATTATCTGGTAGTCGGCTCCGGCCTGTACGGCGCTATCTTTGCGCATGAGGCAAAGGCACACGGCAAGAGCGTGCTGGTGATTGATAAGCGCCCCAACATTGCGGGCAATATCTACACCGAGAACATCGAGGATATCAACGTCCACAAGTACGGCGCACATATCTTCCATACCAACAACAAAAAAGTCTGGAATTATATCACCCAGTTTGCGGAGTTCAACCGCTTTACCAACTCGCCGGTTGCCAACTACAAGGGCGAGCTCTACTCGCTGCCCTTCAATATGTATACTTTTAATAAGATGTGGGGTGTGGTCACGCCGGAGGAAGCTGCCGCCAAAATTGAGGAGCAGCGCAAAGAAATCACCGGCGAGCCGAAGAACTTGGAAGAACAGGCCATCTCCCTTGTGGGCCGCGACATCTATGAGAAGCTCATCAAGGGCTACACCGAGAAGCAGTGGGGCCGCGATTGCAAGGATCTGCCCGCCTTCATCATCAAGCGATTGCCTGTGCGCCTGACCTTTGACAACAACTATTTCAACGCGCTGTATCAGGGCATCCCCATCGGCGGCTACACCAAGATGATTGCCAACCTGCTGGACGGCATTGAAGTGCGCCTGAACACTGACTATCTGGAAAACAAGGCTGCACTGGATGCACTGGCTGACAAGGTGGTCTACACCGGCCCCATTGACGCTTACTTTGATTATAAGCTGGGCACGCTGGAGTACCGCTCTGTCCGCTTTGAGAACGAGCTCCTCGACAAGCCCAGCTTTCAGGGCAATGCTGCGGTCAACTACACCGACCGCGAGACGCCGTGGACCCGTATCATCGAGCACAAGTGGTTCGAGTTCGGCAAGGACGAGAACGGCAACGACCTGCCCAAGACCATCATCAGCCGCGAGTACTCCTCCGAGTGGAAGCCCGGCGATGAGCCGTACTATCCGGTCAACGATGCCAAGAACGGCGCCTTGTACGCTGAATACAAGAAGCTGGCCGAGGTCGAGCCGAAGGTTATCTTCGGCGGCCGCCTGGGCGAGTATAAATACTACGATATGGATCAGGTTATCGCCGCCGTGCTTGACCGCTGTGAGGCAGAGCTGGCATGATCCGCGTTGCAATCGTCGAGGACGAGGCAGCGGTCCGCGAACAGCTGGCAGGCTATGTGCAGCGCTGCACACGGCAGTATGGCACGCTGTTTGAGGTGACGATGTTCACCGATGGACTGGAAATTCTGGAAGAATACCGGCCTGTCTATGACATTATTTTTTTGGATGTGGAGATGCCGCAGCTGGACGGTATGGAGACGGCCCGCCGTATCCGCGCTATGGACAGCGAGGTGCAGCTGATTTTCATTACCAATATGGCGCAGTACGCCATCAAGGGATACGCGGTGGGGGCGCTGGACTATGTGCTCAAGCCGGTGCCGTACTTTGCATTCTCGCAGCAGCTGCAAAAGGCCGTTGGCCAGCTGACCCGGCGGGCGCGGCAGTATCTGGCCGTGCCGGTGGACGGCGGTATGCGCCGCGTGGACGCCGCCGAGGTCTACTACATCGAGAGCGATGGCCACCGCATCAACTTCTATACGGAAAACGGAGATTTTTCCGCCCCCGGCACCCTGAAAACGTGGGAGGAAAAGCTGGAAAACAGCGCCTTCGTCCGCTGCAACAGCGGCTATCTGGTCAATCTGGCGCACGTGTCCGGCGTGCAGCAGAACACGGTGCAGGTTGGCCCGCATGAGCTGCAGATCAGCCGCCCCAAGCGCAAGGCGTTTCTGGCCGCGCTGGCGGATTATATCGGGGGTGGCGGCGCATGATTCTGCCGGATATTCCGCGGCTTTACACCGCGTTGGCGGAAATTCTGGGCGCGGTGCTCTACGCGCAAGCCGCGCCGTCCCGCACCGCAAAGCCGGTGTACTGGGGCATTACGGCGGGCTGCGGCGCACTGCTGGCGGCGTTCCTCTACCTGACCGCCGCTGTACCGCTGCTCTGGTGGATACCCTGCATGGCGGCGGTCATCGTGTGGATTTATCTGTACCTGTTGGCTATGCGGGAGCTGAAAATGCAGATTGCGGCCATTCGTGCCGAGCGCGACAAGGTCAAGCAGGACGCCGCACTGGCCGAGATGGAAGGCGACATCCACCGCTATGAGGCCGAGAACAAGACCGGCAACCCGGTGCTGGACACCCTGCTTACCGCCAAAAGTATGTACTGCCAGCAGCACGGCATCAACCTGACGATGGTGCATATCTCCCCAGTTGTCAAAAAATTCAGTAGCGTGCCGTCTGCCACGCAGGTCAGCACGGCGCTGGACAATGCCACCGAGAGCGTGCTGACCGAGCAGGACCCCGAAAAGCGGCTGATTCGCGTGGCCGTCTACGCCCAGAACGGCTTTGTGATGCTGCGGTTTGAAAACTACTGCGCCCAGCCGGTGGAGCTGGGGCCGGACGGTCTGCCGCGCCAGAGCAGCCACGGCGGCTATGACCTAAAAAGCGTCCGCGCCGCCGCCGAGACCCACGGCGGCACCGTGACCCTGCACTGGGAGAACGAGTGGTTCACCCTGCGGGTACTGCTGCCGCAAAAGAATGAACTGTGAAAAAACTCCGGAGATAGCTCCGGAGTTTTTTTGATGGCGCAGATTGCACAAACAGGCAAGACGGAAAACTGGCAAAATGACCAATAAAAATTGACATACTCCGACGGAATCGACAGATTGTGAAGCAAAACCGACAATTTATGTATTTTTTGTGTTTTTTCTGTAAAAAAACGCTATAATCAAGAAGCAAAATTCGGCGAGGCCGAAAAAGAAGGAGAAAAAAGTATGAAAACGTTCCTCTGCGTTGTGCGGCGGGTATTGGCGGTTCTGCTGGCGCTTATCTTTGCGCCGCTGGGGGCTGCCTGCCTGATTGCCATTCCGCTGTCCAACAACTATTCGGCTATGATCAGTATGGCCGTAGCAATGCCGACCACCGCCAAAAGCGGCGGCAGCAATCCGCAGTATTTCACCAGTGACTATTCCTCCGCCGCGGCGGTGCAGGAGGCCTCGGCCCAGCTCTGCCGCGAAATTGAGCAGGAGGGTATGGTTCTTCTGCGCAATAATGGAGATGCCCTGCCGCTGGCCAAGGGCGCAAGCGTGACCCTTCTGGGCGAAAGCGCAGCCGACCTTGTCTATGGCGGCGCAGGCGCGGGCAGTGTGGACACCTCCACTGCGCCCAACCTGCGGCAGGCTATGGAGGCCGCAGGCTTTACCGTCAACCCGGTGCTGTGGGACTTTTACACCACCGGCGCGGGTGCCTCCTATAAAAAGGAAGTGCCCAGCATTACCGGGCAGGGCCGCTTTGCAGCCAACGAGGCCCCGCAGAGCGCCTACACGCAGGCTGAATTTGACAGCATGGCGCAGTACAATGATGCTGCAATCGTGGTGATTGGCCGCAGCGGCAGTGAAAGCGTGGATTTGCCGACAGAGTACCTCTCCTTCACACAGGAGGAGCGCAACCTGATTCAGATGGCAACCGAACGCTTTGACAAGGTGATTCTGCTGCTGAACGTGACCAACCCCATCAATATGACGGAGCTCAGCCGATACGACATTGACGCTGTGCTGTGGGTGGGCGCACTGGGGCAGGAGGGTGCCTATGCAATCGGCGAGGCACTGAACGGCACGGTGAACCCCAGCGGCCACTTGGTGGACACTTGGGCGGCTGACGCAGCCTCTGCCCCGGCCGCTGCAAATCTGGGCGACTACACCATCACAAACAGCGATGTATTTGCCGGTAACAAGTATATTGTCTACGCCGAGGGTGTCTACGTCGGTTACCGCTACTATGAGACCCGCTACGAGGATGCCGTTCTGGCACAGGGCAACGCGGGTGATTTTGACTACGATGCACAGGTGGTGTACCCCTTCGGCTACGGCCTGAGCTATACGGACTTCAGCTGGTCGGATTACAAGATGACCGAAACGGCGGACGGCTTTGCGCTGAATGTCACCGTCACGAACACCGGAAAGGCTGCGGGCAAGGAGGTTGTGCAGGCGTATCTGCAGAACCCGTATACGGAATATGACCGTGCCAACCGCATTGAAAAACCGGCGGTGGAGCTGGTCAGCTTTGCCAAGACGGATATTCTGCAGCCCGGCGAAAGCCAGACCGTCCAGATTGATGTGGACAAGAGCGCCATGAAGGTCTTTGACACCTACGGCGCGGGCACCTACATTCTGGAGGCAGGGGACTACTACCTGACGGCTGCCGCCAACGCCCATGAGGCTGCCAAGAACATTCTGGCCGCCAAGGGCGCAGAGGTGGACGGCAATGCGGCGATGACCGCGCTCTACAATCAGGCGCAGACCGACACCAAGACCTTTGCAACGGCAGAAACCGGTGCAACCGTCACCGCACAGATGGCGGATGCGGATATTACGACCTATGACGCTGACTTTACCTATCTGAGCCGCAGCGACTGGAGCGGCACCTGGCCGACCACCTACCAGAATGGCAGCTGGGAGGCCCCGGAAACCGTTTTGACCGCGCTGGAAATTACCCGCCCGGAGGATGAAAGCGCCGAAATGCCGGCCTTTGATGAGGCGGGCAACTTGAAGCTGTGCGACCTGATTGGCGCGGACTATGACGATGCCCGCTGGGAAACGCTGCTGAGCCAGATGAGCAAGAAGGACACCTACAATCTGATTCGCCATGCAGGCTATGGTACGATGGCGGTCGAGAGCATCGGCGCGCCCGGCACGGTACATAAGGATGGCCCCGCAGGCATTTCCAGCACGCTGGCGGGCGGCAATCTGCACTGCATGGCGTATGAGCCTGCGGTGGTGCTGGCTTCGACCTACAATGTGGAGCTGGCGTCCCGCCGCGGCAAGCTGGTGGGCGAGGACAGCCTCTCCAGCGGGGTGCAGGTCTGGTATGCCCCGGCTATGAACATCCACCGTGCAGCCAACAGCGGCCGTAACTTTGAGTATTATGCCGAGGACCCGCTGCTTTCCGGCGTGTTCGGCGCAGCGGAGACTGCCGCCTTCCAGAGCAAGGGCGGCATTGTCACCATCAAGCATTTCGCCTTCAATGACCAGGAGACCAACCGTATCGGCGGTGCGATGTTCGTCAATGAGCAGGCCGCCCGCCAGCTGTATCTGAAGCCCTTTGAGATGAGCATTGTGGACGGCGGCGCTGTGGGTATTATGAGTGGTATGAACCGCATCGGCTGCCGCTGGATTGGCGGCCATGAGGGCATTATGACCAACATCTTGCGTGGTGAGTGGGGCTACAAGGGCTTTGTCATTACTGACCAGACCTCCTTCAACAGCTTTGATTACTGCGACATCCGCGAGGGTCTGGCTGCGGGCAATGACCTGTGGCTGAACACGGCCCACAATATGTGGGCGCTCAATGACAGCGAGCTGACTGCAACGGTTATGCAGAACGCCCGCACGGCCGTGCACCGCTATCTGTACGCGGTGGCCAACTCCAACGCAATGAATGGTGTGGATGCCGATACCACGGTCAAGAACATCATCCCGGCATGGCAGTATGGCTACGTGGCGTTGGTGGTCTTTGTGGCGGTGATGTGGTTCTTCGGCTTCAAGGCGGTGCGCGCGCTGTGGGCCAGCAAGCGCTATCTTGCCAAGAAGGCAGAGCGCAAGGCCAAGCGCGCCGCAAAGAAGGCTGCCAAGGCCAACAAAGCGTAAAAACAGCAACTTGCACAATACAAGCCTATAAAACTTAGCCAAAATGCGCAGGAAAACGCCTGCGCATTTTGGCTTTTTTGCAAGTTATGCTTCAAAAACAACAGATTATGCAAAAAAGCAACTTTTCCGGAAAAAATGATTATAATAAAGAGTGCAACGAATGGACACTGATTGCGCAGTGCCTTAGAATGCAAGGAGGAAAAAGCAAATGCAAAAGAAAAAACTGACTCCGCTGCAAATCGTGGGCCATGTACTGCACACCGCTATTCTGGGCGTTCTGGCAGTTGTCATGGCGGTTCTGCTGTTTGCGGCCAACGTAATCCTGCCCGGGTATGCCCGCATGGTCAATGCCATGCTGGGCTACAAGAAGTCGTGGGATAACAGCAAGGTGCAGACGGATGGCCTGAACCTTGACTACAACACGTCTGATTACACGGCAGACAATATCGGCGCTGCGGAAGCCGACCTGACCGACCGCATCAACAGCGAGGGCGTTGTCCTGCTGAAAAATGACGGTGGCCTGCCCCTGGCAGAGGGTACGACCGTCAGCCTGTTCTCTGCCAACAGCAACCAGAATGCAGGTGCCGGTTTGATGGGCGGCGGCACTCCGCTGAACACGGCACTTGCCTCCCACGGGTTGAATGTGAATGAGGCACTATGGAACTTCTACAGCGCGGGTGCCGGTGCAGGCTACGGTCTGGCCAGCGGCTCCATCAGCTTCGGCGATGCCGAGGACTTCCGCATCAATGAGTGCCCGCTGTCCGTTCTGCAGGGCGAGAGCGGCCTGCTGGACAGCGTGCAGGGCACGACCCCGGTCTATGTGCTGAAGCGTGTGGCAGGCGAGGGCCGCGATATGCCGCGCTCCATGTACAACCACGCAGACACGCAGGAGGATAAGGTTCGCAGCTATCTGGAGCCGGACACCACCGAGCGTGAAATCCTGCAATACCTGAACGACAACTATGATAATACCGTGCTGATTATCAACTCTAACGCAGCGCTGGAGCTGGACTGGCTGGCAGATTATCCCAACATCAAGTCTGTGCTGTATGCGCCCACGATTGGTGCCAGCATGGCAGACATTCTGACCGGCAAGGTCAGCCCCAGCGGCCGCACGGTGGACACCTTTGCCGCCGATGCCTCCGCATCCCCGGCCGCACAGAACTTTGGCGACTATGCCTACTATGATGAGAACGGCAATATCACCAAGTACAACTATGTCACCTACGAGGAAGGCATCTACGTCGGCTATCGCTACTATGAAACCCGCTACGAGGACACCGTTCTCGGCCAGGGCAACGCGGGCGATTACGACTATGCCAAGGAGGTCATCTATCCCTTCGGCTACGGCCTGAGCTACACCAGCTTTGACTGGAGTGACTTCAAGGCTGATTGGAGCGGCGATACCTGCACCGCACAGGTTACGGTGACGAACACCGGCGACGTTTCCGGCAAGGACGTTGTGGAGGTGTATGTGCAGAGCCCCTACACCGACTATGACAAGACAAACGGCGTGGAGAAGCCCGCCGTGGAGCTGGTTGGCTACGGCAAAACCGCAGAGCTTGCCCCCGGCGCCAGTGAGACCGTGAGCGTCACGTTCACCAAGGATCAGCTCAAGGCGTATGACGCCAACGGCGCAAAGACGTACATTCTGGATGCAGGGGATTACTACATCACCGCAGCCAAGGACGCCCATGAGGCTGTCAACAATGTGCTGGCTGCCAAGGGCAAGACCGCAGCCGATGGCATGACAGCGGACGGCGATGCCGCCTTCACGGCTGTGTACACCCCCGCCAATACCGAGACCGATACCACGACCTACGCAACGGACAGCCGCACGGGCGCGGCCATCACCAACCAGTTGGACGCTGCCAAGGGCGATGCTGTTTACCTGACCCGCAGCGACTGGACCGGGACCTTCCCCAAGCCGGACGGCGAGCCCAGTGACGTCATCAGCACCTGGGGCAACGAAATCAACGGCACCGATGCAGACGGCAACCCGGCTTCCTATCAGTACAAAAAGGCTGCGGATGCTGCGCTGGTGGCGCAGCTGGATTCTGCAGATTCCGGCAACCCGACGGTAGGGGACACCTACAGCGATACCATTACCTACGGCGCCAAGAATGGTCTGAGCCTGATTGACCTGCGCGGCAAGAGCTATGACGACCCGATGTGGAATGACCTGCTCGACCAGCTGACGGCAGAGGACTACTATAACATCATTACCTGCTCCGGCTACGGCGTGCCGGCCATCGACAGCGTCGGCAAGCCCTTTGTGATTGATGCAGATACTGCCAGCGGCCTGATTTACGGCGGTACCGGCGCTATGTTCCCCAATATGATGACGCTGGCACAGACCTGGAACCAGGACCTGGCACTGGAATACGGCACGATGATTGGCAATGAGGCGGTTATCGGCGGCTGCGACGGCTGGTATGCGCCCTCTATGAACATTCACCGCACGCCGTTCAGCGGCCGTAACGGCGAGTATTATTCCGAAGATCCGTTCCTGTCCGGCACGGTAGCCTCCAAGGAGGTATATGGTGCTGCCGCCAAGGGGCTGTATGCCTACATCAAGCATTTCGCCTTCAATGACCAGGAAAACCACCGCGGCGACCGTGAAGGCCAGTACGGTGCAGCAACCTGGCTGAATGAGCAGTCTGCCCGCGAAATTTACCTGAAGCCCTTCGAGATGTGCATGAAGCTGGACGATATCACGCTGAACTATGTCGAGAAGCAGGCGGACGGCAGCTATCAGAACGCAGAAACCACGATTCCTGCAGCTATGGGCGTTATGACGGCCTTCAACCGTATCGGTGCAACCTGGACCGGCGGCAGCTATGCGCTGATTACCGGCATCCTGCGCACCGAGTGGGGCTTCAACGGCGCAGTCATCACCGATAACGCGAACACGGGCGTATTTATGCTCGGCCAGCAGATGATTGAGGCAGGCGCCGATATGAAGCTGACCTATGATACATCCGCGGCCCGCTGGGATAATTACGACGCCAACGACCCGGAAACCTACCATTACGCCCGTGAGGCACTGCACCATGTGCTGTACACCACGGCCAACACCAAGGCAATGAACCACGCTATGCCGGGCAGCGTCTACAAGGACGGCCCGCAGATTGCCACGGTTGTGCGCACGGTGGTCAACATCCTCTGCACGCTGCTGCTGGTGTTCTTTGCCTACCGCATCTTCCGCGTCTGGAAGCCGAGCAAGCGTAAGCTGGCAAAACTGGAAGCCAAGGCTGCTGCCAAGGCCAACAAAGCGTAAAAACAGCAACTTGCACAATACAAACCTATAAAACTTAGCCAAAATGCGCAGGAAAACGCCTGTGCATTTTGGCTTTTTTGCAAGTTATGCTTCAAAAACAACAGATTATGCAAAAAATGAGTCATTGGCGCATTTCTCTGCTACAATAGAATCAACACAAAAGCATGGTACCGGCTTGTAAGTGTTATGAGAGGAAAAAGCAAGTAAGAGGAAAAAAAGCAAATGACAAAGCAACCTAAGGTTCGCAAGCCGCATCCCATATTGCACGGGATTGGGCTGGTGCTGTCCGTGATTCTGTTGGTCGCGGTTCTGGTAGCCACCTATGTTTTGTCCACATTGGCAACCGTGATTGACAGCTTTTTCGGCGCGCCAAGCGGTCACTATTCTGACGCAGAAATTGCAGACACCAAAGTAAAGGCCGAGGCACTCGCCGCCGATGTGGAGGCCGAGGGCACGGTTCTGGTGCAGAACAACGAAAACACCTTGCCGCTGGCCGCCGACAACAAAAAGGTCAACGTGTTCGGCTGGGCATCCACCGCATGGCTGGGCGGCGGCTCCGGCTCCGGCGGCGTGAACGCCGTCAACACCGATCTGCTGGCCGCCCTGACCGCTTACGGCATTGAGTACAACACCGAGCTGACCGATATGTACAAGGACTTCCAGCCCGGGCGTGAATACGCCAAAACGCTGAAGAGCCGTCCCGAGCAATCCGGCCGCCTGTACGAGCCTGACATCAGCAACACCACCTACTACACCCAGTCGATGCTCGACAACGCCAAGAACTTCTCCGATACGGCCATCGTCGTGATTGGCCGTCTGGCAGGCGAGAGCAACGACGCCACCAAGCAGCAGTACAAGCGCACCGAAAAAGGCGGCGACATTGTGGTGGACGACACCCGCACGATGCTGGAGCTGACCACCGAGGAAGAAAATCTGCTGACCTACGTCGGTGCCAACTACGCCCATGTGGTAGTGCTCATCAACTCCACCAACGTTATGGAGCTGGGCCAGATTGAGACCATCCCCGGCGTGGATGCCTGCCTGATTGCCGGTTTGTCCGGCTCCGAGGGCGCAACCGCCATCCCCGCAGTGCTGTGGGGCGAAAAAGAACCCAGCGGTCGCACCGCCGACACTTGGGCGTATGATCTGACCACAGCCGCCAGTTATGCCAACGCCGGTATGGAGGGCGTGGGCGCTTACGCCGATGCCGAGGGTCTGTACCCGGCGGACGGCACCGTCAGCGGCAACCTCGATACCTACGATGCCTATGAGCAGGTCTCCTATGTAGATTACGCCGAGGGCATTTACATCGGCTACAAATGGTACGAGACCGCTGACGCCGAGGGCTACTGGGACGGTGTTTCCAACGAGCACGGCACCGGCTATGACGCCGTTGTGCAGTATCCCTTCGGCTACGGCCTGAGCTACACCAGCTTTGATTGGAAGGTGACCGATGCCTCCGCCAACGGTGCCACCCTGACGAAGGACGGCGATGTGACCGTGAAGGTCACCGTCACCAACACCGGCGACCGCGCCGGCAAGGATGTTGTGCAGCTCTACTACACCGCACCCTATATTGCAGGCGAGATTGAAAAGTCCAGCGTGGAGCTGGGCGCCTTTGCCAAGACCAAGGAGTTGCAGCCCGGCGAGAGCGAGGAGGTTACCCTGACCGTTCCCGTCTCCGATATGGCCAGCTATGACGCCTATGACGCCAACCACAACGGTTTTACCGGCTATGAGCTGGACGCAGGCGATTACATCTTTACCGTGCGCCACGATGCCCACGATGTGGACGATGATGCCGCCGCAACCATTACCTGCAACCTGCCTGCCAACGTCCAGTATGCCGAGGACACCGTCACCGGCAACCCGGTTTCCAACAAGTTCACCGGCAGCGATGCCATTGACGGCGTCAGCTTGGACGGCAGCGACTCCAACCAGAACATCACCTACATGACCCGCGCTGACTTTGCGGGCACCTTCCCCAAGACCAACACCCCCAGCCGCGCTATGACCGACAACGTCAAGGCACTGAACCTTTACACCGCTGACATGGCAGACGGCTACATCAATGAGGCCGACGAGGCCATCACCACCGGCGCAAAGAACGGTCTGAAGATAGAGGACAACGGCAAGACCACCGACCTCGGCTTCCAGCTGGGCGCTGACTTCAATGACCCGCAGTGGGATGCGCTGCTCAATGAGCTGACCGTGAATGAGATGGAAAATATGTACATCAACGCCTACGGCGGTCTGGCCGAGCTCAAGAGCGTCGGCAAGATCAAGAGCAAGGACGCTGACGGCCCCTCCCAGATTGGCGGCTTCACCGGCATGGGTGCCGGCACCGGCTTCCCGAGCTCCAGCACGCTGGCCCAGACGTGGAACGGCGAACTGGCCCAGGAGGAGGGCCGCACCATCGGCACGCAGGCTTTGCAGAACGGCTATACCGGCTGGTATGCGCCTGCTACCAATATGCACCGCAGCCCCTTCAACGGCCGTAACTACGAGTATTATTCCGAGGACAGCCTGCTGTCCGGCGTCATCTGCGGCAACACCGTGCATGGCGCCAATGACGCTGGTGTCTACACCTACGTCAAGCACTTTATCTGCAATGACGGTGAAAGCGGCATCTACCGTGATTCTGTCTACACGTGGATGACCGAGCAGGCTCTGCGTGAGATCTATCTGCGTCCCTTCCAGATGCTGGTCGAGGACTATGACGCTGTCGGCCTGATGAGCAGCTACAACCGTATCGGCGCTGTTTGGGCTGGCGGCAGCGAGGCGCTGCTGACCGGCATCCTGCGTGACGAGTGGGGCTTTGACGGCGCTGTGATTACCGACTACTGCGACCATCACAGCTATATGAACGGTGACCAAGCCCTGCGCGCAGGCGGCAGCCTGTGGATGGCTGGCTTCATCGGCGGCAAGATGGCCTTTGAGACCGGCTCCAACAGCTATCTGCAGGCCCTGCGCCGCGCTGCAAAGCAGACATTGTATATGTATCTGCACGTCCGTGTGACCAACCGCGACTATGCCGAGAGCATCGGCGATACCGCCGCGCTGCGCCACGACTTTAAGCCCGCTGTGCTCGGCTGGCGTCACCTTGTTGCGCTGATCGACCTTGTTGCCGTGGCACTGTTTGCACTGGCGATCCGCGGCATTGTCCGTGATGTCAAGCTGTACAAGGCCGCTAAGGCCGCCAGAGCCGAAAACAAGAACGCATAAAAATAACCCCCGCAATACCGCACAATGCAAGTGCATGACCGTGACTTGAAATTGCGCGGTATTGCCTTATAAAAAAGGAGTGCCTACCCTTGAAAAACGCAGAAATCATCCAACAACTGAACCTTGAACAAAAATGCGCACTGCTCTCCGGCGAGACGGTCTTTACCACCCGGGGGTATAAAAAGGCGGGTATTCCTTCCATTACCCTGTCCGACGGCCCCAACGGTGTGCGCAAGCAGGCCGGGGCTGCGGACCATCTGGGGCTGAACCCCAGCGTACCCGCAACCTGTTTCCCCACAGCAGCCACCGTGGCCTGCAGCTGGGACCCCGCCCTCGGCGAGCAGGTCGGTCAGGCAATGGGGGAGGAGGCCGCCGCACAGGAGGTCTCCGTCCTGCTGGGCCCCGGCCTAAACACCAAGCGCAGCCCGCTTTGCGGCCGCAACTTTGAGTATTTCTCCGAGGACCCCTACCTCTCCGGCAAGATGGCCGCAGGCTATGTGCGCGGCATCCAGTCCGAGGGTATCTCCGCCTGCCCCAAGCATTTCGCCGTCAACAGCCAGGAGCTGCGCCGTATGGCGTCCGACTCCGTGGTGGACGAGCGCAGCCTGCGCGAGCTGTACCTGACCGGCTTTGAGATTGTTGTCAAAGAGGCACATCCCAAAACCATTATGTCCAGCTACAACCTCATCAACGGCACCTACGCCAACGAGAACGCCCATCTGCTGCAGGATATCCTGCGCAAGGACTGGGGCTTTGACGGCGCGGTTGTCACCGACTGGGGCGGCAGCAATGACCATGCGCTGGGCGTAAAGAACGGCTCTACGCTGGAAATGCCCGCCCCCGGCGGGGATGCCGTCCGCGAGCTGCTGAAGGCCGTGGAGACCGGCAAAATCACCGAGGCGGACGTTGACGCCCGTCTGGATGAGCTGCTGACGTTGGTTTTTGACACCCACGCCGCTGTGGAAAATCACAGCCGTGAGTTTGACGCCGACGCCCACCATGCGCTGGCCCGCCGCGCTGCCGCAGAGAGCACCGTCCTGCTCAAGAACGAGGAAGGCCTGCTGCCGCTGGCCGCCGGTGCCCGCGTGGCCGTTATCGGTGACTTTGCCGAGACACCCCGCTATCAGGGCGCAGGCTCCAGCGCGGTCAACTCCATCAAGGTGGACACCTTCCTCGAATGTCTCAAGGAAAGCGGCTTGAACAGCGTTGGCTTTGCCACCGGCTTTGACCGGCAGGGCAAGCCCGATGCCGCCAAGAAGGCTGAGGCCGCCGCGCTGGCTGCCAAGGCGGACGTGGTTCTGCTCTGCCTGGGCCTTGATGAAATCAAGGAGAGCGAGGGTCTGGACCGCGCCGATATGAAGCTGGCGGACAACCAGATTGAGCTTCTGCAGGCTGTACAGCAGGCAAACCCCAACACCGTGGTCGTGCTCAGCGCGGGTGCATCGCTGGAAACGCCGTGGCTGACCCACTGCAAGGCGCTGGTTTACGGCGCACTGGGCGGTCAGGCCGGTGCAGGCGCTATGGTCGATGTGCTGACCGGCAAGGTCAACCCCAGCGGCAAGCTGGCGGAAACCTGGGCCAACGCCTATGAGCACACCCCCGCCAAGGACAACTTTGCGGGCAAGGGCCGCACCGTGCAGTACCGTGAGGGGCTGTACGTGGGCTACCGCTACTACCAGACCGCGGGCGTGCCGGTGGCGTTCCCCTTCGGCTACGGCCTGAGCTACACGCACTTTGCCTACTCTGACCTGAAGGCAGACGCCCACAGCGTGACCCTGACCGTAAAGAACACCGGCAACCGTGCCGGTGCCGAGATTGTGCAGCTGTACATTGCCAAGCCGGACGCGAAGGTGTTCCGCCCCGCGCAGGAGCTGAAGGCCTTTGCCAAGGTGCAGCTGGCTGCAGGGGAGAGCAAGACCGTGACCCTGACGCTGGACGACAAGGCGTTCCGCTACTGGAACACCAAGACCGACAGCTGGGAAGTTGAGGGCGGCAGCTACGAAATCCGCGTGGGCGCTTCCTCCGCTGACATCCGCCTGACGGCTGTTGTGGAGGTGGCCGGCACCGAGGCCCCCAACCCCTACGCGGGCAAGAGCCTGCCCCACTACGAAAGCGGCAAGGTGCAGAGCGTACCCGATGCCGAGTGGGAGACCCTGATGGGCTGCCTCATCCCGGAGGACAAGGTCCGCATCGACCGCAATATGACGCTGGGTGAGCTTAACCACAGCCGCAGCCCCATTTGCTGGCTGGTCTGGCTGGTACTGCACACCCTGCTGACGGCCAGCTACAAGAGAGGCAAGCCGGACCTGAACGTGATGTTCCAGTACAATATGCCGCTGCGCGCTCTGGCCAAGATGACCAACGGCGCCATCAGCATGGGCATGGTGGACGGCATCGTGATGGAGGCCAAGGGCTTCTGGATTATCGGCCTGTGCCGTGTCATTGTGGAAGCGGTCAAGAACGTGATTCTCAACGTGCAGCTGGAAGGCCGGCTGCGCAACAGCTGAATAGGAGCAGACCATGCAGTTTTGGAATAGCTTTGCGGCCAAGCACCCTGCCGCTGCCAAGTGGGTGCGCGAGGGCGGTTTGTTCGTCATCGTATCCAACCTGATTACCGTATTCAAGTATCTGCTGCTGCAGTTCCTGCCTGCCGCGTTCAGCGGCCTGCCGGTGGTGGACTTCGGCTGGCCGGGCATCCCGGTGACGCTTTTCGGCGAGACCTTCCAGTGGAACATTCTGGGGTATGACTCCGCCCACGGCGGTCTGCCGTACTTTTGTGCCTATATGGTGGCAATGGTCATCGGCGAGTGCATCAACTTTCCGATTCAGCGCAGTTTCGTGTTCCGCAGCAAGGGCAATCTGGCCAAGCAGATTGCCTGGTATGTGGTGGCATTCTGCATCATCACCTGCATCGTCAACTCCATCAACTGCATCTGGGTGGCGGTGGCAGGCCTGCTGGTGCCGGACTTCATCTACAACATCGGCACTACTGTGTTGAACGGCGGTATCTCGATGGTGATATTCTTCTTCGTCAACAAAATCATCTTCCCGGAAGGGGAGGCAAAACAGGCGTAACCGCCTGACAAAATAAGGGGCCGCAGCCAATTTTGGCTGCGGCCCCTTTTACGGTGCTTATAAATAATTGACGGCCAGAATGGCAACGCCCAGCATCACCAGCACCACGCCGGTGGCACGGTTCAGGGTGGCGGGTTCGGCTTTGTTGGCAAACTTTGCACCAAAAAAAGCCTTACGGAAATGTAAGGCTTTTTTCATAATGATTGCCGCTTTGTGTGAGTACTTTCATTTGCCGCTGACTTCAACCCAAGTCAGCGGCTCTTTTTGTTTTGTAGGGGAGTAGGGGAAAAATTCATCCATCCTCCCGGGGATGCAACAACAGCCGCAAACGGCTCGGGAGGGTCATTCTTGTTGCCATGCACCGCGGCAATATGCTAT
>ENA-UEOL01001183-UEOL01001183.1-human-gut-metagenome-genome-assembly--contig:-NODE-1183-length-17387-cov-14.652282_pt1 | contig 17387 bp, 16 predicted proteins | sample MGYA00242884_ERZ507884 | MGnify/ENA primary metagenome ERZ507884 (study PRJEB26167, sample SAMN06115417) | human gut metagenome | host: Homo sapiens | place: China:Chongqing | collected 2015-03-06... | reverse complement strand
CTTGATGATGTTCCCCGGACATTACGATGTAGACGGTAACTATAATTACTCTAGCCACGTAATGGATAAGAAGAAACCCTATGTGGAAGTAACTGCCGGAGTACATAACATATTTAAGTTGCTTCACGTAGAATACGTTCGCCGTTTAAATTATAACGAATTGCCTACCGCCAATAAGTGGGGTATACGTTTTATGATTCGTACAGTATTCTAATACTGTGTAGGGAAGAGACGGAATAAAATCGCAATAGTTTACAGTGCGCCGCATGAGGTTGAATAAAGACTTTGTGCGGCGCATTGCTTTTCTAAGAAAATCTGCCAAAAATGCGTGTGTTCGTAGAATTTTTGTAATTTTGTCAGTTGTGAAAGAGCTTTAAAGATTATGGCGAAGACAGACATTCAGACAGTAAAACTCAGATTTGGGATTATCGGCAATTCGGAGGACTTGAACCGGGCGATAGATATAGCCACTCAGGTTGCTCCTACAGACTTGTCGGTACTTGTGACTGGAGAAAGTGGAGTAGGTAAGGAAAGCTTTCCGCAGATTATTCATCAGTTTAGCCGTCGAAAGCACGGACCTTATATAGCCGTAAACTGTGGTGCTATACCGGAAGGAACCATCGATTCCGAGTTGTTCGGACATGAGAAGGGCGCGTTTACCGGTGCTATCAACGACAGAAACGGTTATTTTGCCGAAGCTAATGGAGGAACAATCTTTCTTGACGAAGTAGGAGAGTTGCCGCTATCTACTCAGGCACGCTTGCTGCGTGTGCTTGAAAGCGGAGAATATATAAAGGTAGGTTCGTCTAAAGTACAGAAAACAGATGTACGCATAGTGGCGGCCACTAATGTGAACTTTAAAGACGCTATAGCAGAAGGCCGTTTCCGTGAGGATTTGTATTATCGTCTTAACACGGTGCCCATTAAAGTACCCGCGTTGCGCGACCGTCCTAACGATATTCCCTTACTGTTCCGTAAGTTTGCAGCAGATATCTCCGAGAAATATCGTATGCCGGCTATCCAGCTTACGGATGACGGACGACGGATGCTTGTGGCTTACTCATGGCCAGGTAATATCCGTCAGCTGAAGAATATTACCGAACAAATCTCCATCATAGAAACAACCCGAGAAGTGTCGGCAGATGTTTTGCGTAGCTATCTGCCCGAGCAGACAGAATCCAAGTTGCCTGCATTGTTCGGAGTGAAACCAATGGCAGGAAAAGCGTTCGAAAGCGAGCGCGAAATACTCTATCAGGTATTGTTTGACATGCGCCGCGATGTAACTGAACTGAAGAAGTTGGTTCATAACCTTATGGCAGAGCGTGGAAACGTGCCTCTTGCCAATCAGGGAAATACGGTGTCGTACTACTCGCCCGCATTAGATGTATCGGGCGATATGGAGGAACCGATGCAGAGTATAACGCCACAGGTGCCGGCTGCCACTCATGTTTCAACTGCTCCTCACGTAACCGCTGCCCCTCATATGGCTTCTCCGGTAAACGTAACTCCAGTAGAGACGCAAGATGCCGAAGAGTATGTAGAAGAAAATCTATCGCTCGACGAAGTGGAGAAGGAAATGATACGTAAGGCGTTAGAGCGTCATCACGGTAAGCGCAGAGATGCTGCCAATGACTTGAAAATATCAGAGCGAACACTCTATAGAAAGATTAAAGAATATGGACTTGATAAGAATAAATAAGACTTTTAAGATTGTATCGTTGTGCTGCACGCTGGCTTGTGTGCTGGTGGCATGTTCTGTATCGTATAAATTCAACGGTGCTTCTATCAATTACGATAAGGTGAAAACCATTTCTTTCGAAACTTTCCCAAACCGCTCTGCGGCTTTCGTATGGGGACCGATGGAGTCGATGTTTAACACGGCTTTGCAGGATAGTTATATGCGTCAGACTCGATTGAAGCAGGTTCGTCAGGGTGGCGACTTGGAGTTGTCGGGTGAAATCACCAATTACGATGCGTATAATAAAGGTGTAGGCTCTGACGGTTATTCTACTATGGCCGAGCTGAGAATGACGGTGAACGTGCGTTTCGTAAACAACTCTAATCATTCTGAAGATTTCGAAAAGCAGTTTTCATCTAGTCGCGAGTATAACGCCAGTCAGCAATTGTCGTCGGTACAAGAGTCGCTTGTTAAGCAGATGATTGATGAGATTGTAGACCAGATATTCAATGCAACTGTAGCAAATTGGTAATATAAGGATGGTTACGCAACAACGAATACAAGAGTGGATTTCGCATCCGGCCATGCTCGATAAGGAGAGCTTGTTCGAATTGCGTGAACTGTTGGCCCGCTATCCTTATTTCCAGACGGCACGGTTGCTGTATCTTAAGAACCTCTTCTTACTGCAAGACGTTTCGTTTGCCGATGAGCTTAGAAAAAGTGCTCTTTACGTGGCCGACCTCAGTGTGTTGTTCTATTATATAGAGGGCGAGCGTTTTGTTTTGAAGCGTCATGAAGCACCTGCCGAGGCTTCGGCGGATAAATGTACTGCCGACAGAACGCTCGATTTGATTGATAGGTTCCTGTCCGACTTGTCGGGCGATGACGCTGAACCGGAGCCTTCATTAAAGATCCCGGTTGAGGTGAGCGTAGACTATATGTCGGTATTGAGCAGTGAACCAACGCCCGAAGAGCAGGAAGTAGCTCCGCTGAAAGGTCAAGAATTGATAGACTCTTTCATAGAGCAGTCGGGAAGTGAGTCGGTAGAACCGAAACCCAAGGAAGAGGTACCAGTGGAAAAAACTCCGACTGAAGAAAACTCGGAAGAAGAGGAAACAGCTGAAGAAACTCAGGCGGAAGAAGTCGTGAAAGACGATGAAACCTCTACGGAACAGCCAGAAAAGGCAGTAGAAGCCGATGAAGACGAAAGCTACTTCACAGAGACACTGGCAAAAATATATGTCCGTCAGCACCGGTATGAAAAGGCTCTTGAAATTATTAAGAAATTAAATTTGAAATATCCCAAAAAAAACATTTACTTTGCAGACCAAATAAGATTTTTGGAAAAACTGATTATTAACGAAAAATCAAAATAACAGGAACATGTATTCATTATTAGTTGGACTTATAGTCTTGGCTGCTGTGCTGATGTGCTTTGTTGTATTAGTACAGAACTCTAAAGGAGGAGGCCTTTCTTCTAGTTTCGCTGCTTCCAATCAGATTATGGGAGTTCGTAAAACAACAGATTTCATTGAAAAATTAACTTGGGGACTTGCCGTATTCATGGTAGTTATCAGCATTGCCGCTGCTTATGTATTGCCTAGCGCTACTCATGGTACTTCAGTTATCATGGAACAAGCTAAGAAAGAACAGGCAACCAATCCTTATAATATGCCTGCCGGAGCTGCTGCTCCTCAGAACGATGCTACCGCTGCACCTGCTGCATCAAATGAAGCACCTGCTGCACCAGTTGAAGCACCAGCTGAAGGTAACGCACAGAATTAATATTCTAAAAACTTATACAGAGATTGCCTCTCGCATTCATATATGTGTGAGGCAATCTTTTTTGTACTTATACGTGTGGTATAAGTAATAACAGAAATAAAAGAGCCGCTCTTAAATCATTGCAGATTCAGAGAGCGGCTCTTATTATTTTCGTCTGATATTATCGCTTAGTTCTGTAGCGGTTTTATTATTTAACGTGAGTTCGATATAAGTTCCAAATATATTTAACTGAATAATAGGAACATAGTGATAAAAGTCTTAAATTTATAGTATTCAATCATAACATCAAAACGATTACCACTATGTTCTCATAGTCTAAAGTTACGGAGATTTATTGTTTGGCAGATGATTTTTGCAAAGAATTTGCAGTTCAACAAGAAAAATATATGATTGAAGACAAGTCTCGTCCGCATCGTAACAAGCCCAACCGTATGAGCGATGCGGAAATTATGGTTATTCTCATCTTATTTCATTCGGGTGGCTTCCATTGTTTCAAACATTATTATTTGGAATATGTCTGTAAACATTTGCTTCATCTGTTTCCCCAAAGGGTTTCATATAACCGTTTTGTGGAATTGGAGAAAGAGGTACTGCTTCCACTGGCCATCTTTATCAAGCAGGTTCTCTTGGGAAAATGTACCGGAATCAGTTTTGTGGATTCTACTCATCTACGTGTTTGCCGTAATCAACGTATTTTGATTCATAAGACATTTGAAGGATTTGCCGAACGGGGAAAATGTTCCATGGGATGGTTCTTCGGATTCAAATTACATCTTATTATCAACGATAAAGGAGAAATATTGAACTTCATGCTCACTCCCGGCAATGTGGATGATCGTGAGCCGTTGAAACAGGCAAAGTTTCTAAAGAATATCAAGGGCAAACTCTGTGCGGATAAGGGGTATATAGGATAAGCCATGTTCGAGAATCTCTTCACGGACGGCATACAACTGATAACCAAAGTGAAGAGCAACATGAAGAACTCCCTGATGAGCATAGCTGATAAAATCCTGCTGAGAAAGCGTGCTTTGATAGAAACGGTTAATGATGAGTTGAAGAACATCGCACAGATTGAGCACTCCAGACATCGCTCCTTTGATAATTTCATTGCCAACTCGCTTTCCGCCATAGCAGTCTACTGCTTCTTTGAAAAGAAACCCGCCATTGATCTATATTTTGTCAATGACGGGCAACTTTCTATGTTTTGAGTTATTTCGAACTCACGTTATTTACCGAAGTATCTCTTGTACAAACCTTCGAAACCTTTACCGTGACGAGCTTCGTCTTTAGCCATTTCGTGAACAGTATCGTGGATAGCGTCCAAGTTCAACTGCTTAGCGCGAGTAGCGATACGTTTCTTATCAGCGCAAGCTCCGCTTTCGGCGTTCATACGTTTTTCCAGGTTAGTCTTAGTATCCCATACGCAGTCGCCCAGCAATTCAGCGAATTTAGCAGCGTGTTCTGCTTCTTCCCAAGCATAGCGTTTGAAAGCTTCGGCTACTTCAGGATAACCTTCACGATCTGCCTGACGGCTCATAGCCAAATACATACCTACTTCTGTGCATTCGCCCATGAAATGGTTGTTCAGGTCCTTAATCATTTCTTCGTCACAACCTTTAGCTACGCCGATAACGTGTTCGTCAGCAAACTGAAGTCCACCTTCTGTTTCTTCCATTTCTTTGAATTTAGAAGCTGGAGCATTACACAACGGACACTTTTCTGGAGCTGTTTCACCTTCATGAATGTAACCACATACAGTACAGATAAATTTTTTCATAAGTCAAATTTTTTAAATTGTTAGTTATATAGTTTTATGTTGGGTATCTATTTTGATATCCTAATTATTGTTCTTTTTCGTTTTTCAGTTTCTTCTTTACGCATGAAGGGCAAAGTCCTTTGTAGTAAACCTGTATTTCGTCTATGCAGAAACCTTCCGATTTTAGTGATTCGGCCGATTGATTCTCTGGCATATCGAAGACATCGAATATTTTTCCGCAAGCCTTGCACTGAAAGTGCGCATGTGGCGTTATGTCTCCGTCGAAACACGCGTTGCGTTCATCAATGGTCAGCATTTGCGCTGCGCCGTTCTCTGTAAGCAGTTTCAGGGTGTTGTAAACTGTCGTTTTAGAGAGAGTTGGTATGCTCTTAGATAAAGCCAGGTAAATATCATCGATACTTGGATGTGTTTTATGTTTCAATAAATAATCCATGATAGCGATACGTTGTACCGAAGGCTTTACATTATAGCTGAGCAGGTATTCGTAAACATTCATATTATTATTTAATTGTAATTGTTACAACTTTATTTCACGGGCAAAGATATAAAGCTTTCTCGAAATACAAAAAGATTAAAGCAATTTTTTTATTGTTTTTATTATAAATTTATAAGATTATGAAAAGGTGTGAAATTTTAGTTTCATGATGCCGATGGTACATTACTTAGATAGGCGTTTATTAGTCAATTCGCATTATTGTATTATATTTGCACCATCGTTCTTTATAGTGTATATATAATAAGGAGTAAGAATATGAAATACGGATTCGTAAGAGTGGCGGCTGCCGTTCCTCAGGTTAAGGTGGCAGATTGTCGATATAATGCGTCTCAGGCAGAAGAGATGATATTCGAGGCTGATGAAAATAATGTGCAGGCTATTGTTTTCCCGGAGTTGAACATTACGGGATATTCTTGCGGCGACTTGTTCGGACAGGCGTTGCTGCTTGAGCAGGCCGAGATAGCTCTTATGCAGCTGATGAACAATACCCGTCAGTTGGATATTATTTCTATATTGGGTATGCCGGTTGTAGTAGGTGGCATATTGTATAACACGGCAGTAGTTATTCAGAAGGGTAAGATACTGGGCGTAGTGCCTAAGACTTACTTGCCCAACTATAGCGAGTTTTATGAGAAGCGTTGGTTTGCTCCGGCTACTACGTTGGATGGCGAACGCAAGATTCGCTTGTGCGGACAGTCTGTTCCGATGTGTGCCAATCTACTTTTCGATGCATCCGATTTCTGCTTCGGTATCGAGCTGTGCGAAGACGTATGGGCTCCGGTCCCTCCTAGCAGCACGCTTGCTTTGGCTGGTGCTGATGTAATTTTTAACCTTTCTGCCGATACGGAGAATATTGGCAAGCATCAGTATTTGCGTTCTTTGTTGGCGCAGCAGTCGGCTCGTTGCTTGTGCGGTTATGTATTCGCATCTAGCGGATTCGGAGAATCGTCTACCGATGTAGTCTTTGCCGGAAACGCCTTGATTTATGAAAACGGTTCATTGCTTGCCTCTTCAAGCCGATTCTCTTTCACCCGTCAGTTGGTGATGGGCGAGCTTGATATAGAACGTCTGCGTGGCGAACGTCAGCATAACACTACTTTCGCTTCTTGCCTTCGCGATAACAAATCGCTTCAGTTTACTACGGTATCTACCGAAATGGTTCAGCCTAAGGATATTGAGCTTACGCGTGCTATCGATGCGCATCCTTTTGTTCCTTCTGGTGATACGTTACTTGACGAACGTTGTGAAGAAATATTTTCTATTCAGGTAGCCGGACTTGCCAAGCGTTTGGTGCATACTGGCTGCAAAACTGTAGTAGTGGGCATTTCAGGAGGTCTCGACTCTACGTTAGCTCTTTTGGTGTGTGTAAAGACATTTGATAAACTTGGACTGTCGCGCGACGGAATTGTAGGCATTACGATGCCAGGATTCGGAACTACCGACCGTACTTATAATAACGCACTCTCTTTGATGCGCTCACTGCGTGTTACCACTCGCGAAATAAGCATCCGCGAATCGTGCATTCAGCACTTTAAAGATATAGACCACGATATGTCTGTACATAATGTGACTTACGAAAACGGTCAGGCACGTGAACGTACTCAGATATTGATGGACTATGCCAATAAGGTAGGAGGGTTGGTAATTGGTACCGGTGACTTGTCTGAATTGGCTTTGGGATGGGCTACGTATAACGGCGACCATATGTCGATGTATGGCGTTAATGCCAGCGTGCCTAAAACCTTGGTTCGTTACCTTGTTACATGGGTAGCGCAGACAGGAGTCGATACGGATTCTAAAGCGACTTTGCTTGACATTGTAGACACCCCGATAAGCCCTGAGCTGATACCGGCCGATGAGAACGGAAACATCAAGCAGAAGACAGAAGATTTGGTAGGACCATACGAGTTGCACGATTTCTTTTTGTATAACATTCTTCGCTTCGGATTCCGTCCGGCCAAGATATACTATCTGGCTACTTTGGCTTTCGGCGCTTCGTACGATAAACCGACAATTAAAAAGTGGCTCACTATATTTTATCGACGTTTTTTTGCACAACAATTCAAACGTTCTTGTCTGCCCGATGGACCCAAAGTTGGTTCTGTATCGCTTAGTCCTAGAGGCGACTGGCGTATGCCAAGTGATGCGTCTTCCGCTATGTGGCTTTCAGAATGCGAGGCTTTAGACGAGAATTAAGTGCATAACGGAATAAAAAATCGATAAAATTAACGACATTGAAAAAGGTAGAAAAAAAGCACAGTGCAGGATGGTGTCTAATTTTTGAATAAAACAAATAAAAAGCTAATAAAACCAAATGCAAAAACATGTTGTATGACATAGTTTTTAATTTGTTTAGTTCAAAAAAAGGCCTCATCTTTGTGGCGTTATCCTGAAAACAATCTTTTTACCTTAAAAAAAAACTAATACCTATTGAAAACTTAAAAAAGCTTCTTTGTGAAAAGAGGCTTTTTTTATGCCCTTTTGTTTGCATCCATTTTGATTTTAATAGCTAATTTTGCGGTAATAATATTTATATCTTTTGTTTATATGGCACAACCTTTAGCCGAACGAATGCGTCCTAAGACACTAGACGATTACATTGGGCAGAAGCACCTCGTTGGAGAGGGAGCGGTATTGCGTAGAATGATAGATTCCGGTAAAATTTCTTCTTTTATTTTGTGGGGGCCTCCGGGGGTAGGGAAGACCACTTTGGCGCAGATTATAGCCAATAGGTTGGAGACTCCTTTTTACACGTTGAGTGCTGTGACTTCGGGCGTGAAAGATGTGCGCGATGTCATAGAAAAGGCGCGTAGCAACAGGTTCTTTTCGCAGCAAAGTCCTATATTATTTATCGATGAAATACATCGCTTCAGCAAGTCGCAGCAAGACTCGTTGCTGGGGGCGGTAGAGACAGGCACGGTCACTTTGATAGGTGCCACTACAGAGAACCCTTCGTTCGAGGTTATTCGTCCGCTATTGTCGCGTTGCCAGCTGTATGTGCTGAAATCGCTTGATAAGGAAGACTTGCTAGAGTTACTGCATCATGCGGTAGAGAAGGATGTTATCTTGCGCGAAAAGCATATCGAGCTGCAAGAGACCGATGCCATGCTTCGCTATTCTGGAGGAGATGCCCGTAAGCTGCTTAACATATTAGAGCTGGTAGTAGAAGCCGAAGGCGATACTGCTGACATAGTGATAACCGACGAAAAGGTGATGGAACGATTGCAGCAGAATCCGTTGGCGTACGATAAGGATGGCGAGATGCACTACGATATTATCTCGGCGTTCATAAAGTCTATCCGAGGCAGTGACCCCGACGGTGCCCTCTATTGGTTGGCACGTATGGTAGAGGGTGGAGAAGACCCCGCCTTTATAGCTCGGCGTTTGGTTATTTCTGCTGCCGAGGATATCGGCTTGGCTAATCCTAACGCATTGCTGTTGGCTAATGCCGCTTTCGATGCGGTAATGAAGATAGGATGGCCCGAAGGTCGCATACCGCTGGCGGAGGCTACGGTTTACTTGGCCACAAGCCCTAAGAGTAACTCTGCCTACGAAGGTATAGGCACGGCATTGTCGTTGGTTCAGCAGACGGGAAATCTTCCGGTTCCGCTTCATCTGCGCAATGCTCCTACCAAGTTGATGAAGCAGTTGGGCTACGGAAAGGACTATAAGTACGCCCATGCTTATAAGGGCAACTTTGTGCAGCAGCAGTTCTTGCCCGACGATGTGCAGAATCAGCGTATATGGCATGCGCAGGATAATCCGGCAGAAGCTAAGCTGAAAGACCGCATGGTGCAGTTATGGGGCGAACGGTTTGAGAAATAATAGTAAAAAATAAATTCAAAAAATAACGAGTATGGAAATTGTTGTATTAGACGGATATACTTTAAATCCCGGTGATTTGTCGTGGGAGGCTCTCGCAGCCTTGGGCAATCTTACGGTGTATGATAGAACTTTGCCCGAACAGGTAGTAGAGCGTGCGGCAAAGGCTGAGGTAGTGCTGACAAACAAGACGGTGCTCGACGCTAAGAAATTAGGCGAATTGCCTTTACTTAAGTACATTGGCGTGCTGGCTACCGGATATAATGTAGTAGATACAGATGAGGCTCGCCGTCGTGGAATGGTAGTTACCAACATCCCTGCTTACAGTACCGATTCGGTAACTCAGATGGTATTCGCTCACATCCTTAATATCACTCAGCGAGTAGGGCATTATGCGCACGATAATCAGCGTGGCAGATGGTCATCGCAAGTCGATTTTTCTTACTACGATACTCCGCTTGTAGAGTTGGCTGGAAAGTCTATCGGTATCGTGGGCTTCGGAAACATTGGTCAGGCGGTGGCGCGTGTAGCTTTGGCGTTCGGCATGAAGGTATTGGTCTATACATCAAAGTCGGCATCTCAGCTTCCTGAAGGATGCGTCAAGATGGATATGGCAGAATTGTTCGCCGCATCAGATATCCTTACGTTGCACTGTCCGCTTACTCCGGATACTAAGGAGATTATCAACGCTGATAGCTTGAACTCTATGAAAGACGGAGCCATACTTATCAATACCGGTCGTGGCGGATTGGTGAACGAACAGGCATTGGCCGATGCGCTGAAGAGCGGAAAGTTGGCTGCAGCCGGACTCGACGTGTTGGTTTCAGAGCCTCCTACTGCCGACTGTCCTTTGGTGGAATTGGATAATTGCTTCATCACCCCTCACATAGCATGGGCTACCCGCGAGGCACGCATCCGACTGATGAATCAGGCAGTAAGTAATGTAAAAGCATATATAGACGGTAACGTTATAAACAATGTATTATGATGAATAAAGAAGAACGAGTAGCCCAGGCGGTGGCTTATTTCAAGGAAGGATATAACTGCGCTCAGTCTGTAGTATTGGCGTATGCCGATTTATATGGATTGACTCACGACTTGGCGTTGCACGTAGCCGCTTCGTTTGGAGGTGGCATAGGCCGTATGCGCGAGACTTGCGGAGCGGCGTGCGGCATGTTTTTGCTGGCTGGCTTTGAGCGTTGCGCTACATCGGGAGCCGACCGTGAAGGTAAAGCCGCCAACTATGCGTTGGTACAGCAGTTGGCAGAAGCTTTCAAGCAAGAGCACGGCACCATAAAGTGTGGCGAGTTGTTGGGACTTACCAAGAAAGATCCTATCGTTTCCACTCCCGAAGCCCGTACCCCTCAGTATTATGCCAAGCGTCCTTGTTCTATGATGGTAGAAAGTGCGGCGCGTATCTTCGGCGATTATTTGGTGAAGGAAGGAAAGCTTTGTTGAGCTTCAACTGAAACATTGCGATGCTTTGAACCAAACATTGCGATGAGTCAATTTAAACAATGCGATGTTTTTTTGAAGCATCGCATTGTTTTTTTTACCCCTTTCAGAAAGCACATACAGCGCGGACAGTTGTTTTAGTGGGCTTCCCTCCTGCAACCTTAGAACCACCATTGAATTTAATAAAATATGCGTTGGCAGGGCTATATTCTGATGAAGACCAGCATTCAGTGCTCTCCAATAAATCACCACCTATGGCAAGCAGGTATTTGTCGATTATCCTCTTTGTTTCTTCGATATTATAACTTTGTTTATTGATTTGGTCATGGTCGTTGTTGCATAGCATGTACAGTTCTTTCACTGACGGTATAAACCAGCCGGTACTCGTCCTTGGAGCCGGATTTGAATTGGAGAAGTCTGCAAGGGCTTCAACAGGCTTGACAATAGAGCTAGTTTTTCCAATCCTCTTGTTGTAATCATTATACGCCTGTATAATCTTTGTATTCTGATAACCAAAAATGTAATTGATATAGTCCCCTTTTTGAGTTATTTGTACATAAACAGTCTTATCGGTAGGATTAAACTCTTTACTGTTCTGAAAATCTTGTACTGATAATCCATACCAATTATCCTGCCATGCCATCCACGTTGATACGTTCCTTACAGACACAGCAAGTCCATGTGTGCAGTTTGGATGGTCTTTCGCCATAATCTTGTCATCGGTAAGGTTCGCCGGAGTCTTCCGGCCTGCAGGGTCTGTATCTGCCGGAGTCCAATATACGATGGCCGCTATGTTTGCCTTCTGCTCTTCGGTAACGGCAGTTTCTCTGGGCAGCAAGTTGCCGTCTGCCAGCAGGTAGTCGCCACGCTGTACCGTGTAGTTTTTTACGGTTGTCGCTGCGCCATCAATTTTGTATCTCTTGTACTTCCCGGAGACAGTATGGGACGGGGTTATGGTAAATACCCTGTTCCCACCGTCATAACTTCCCTCTATAGTCGGCAAGGATGCTGGCAGCAAGTAGCGGTAAGTACCGTCGGTCATGCGCAGTGGCTTGGCTGCGCTGGCGAACGTAGCTTCCGACGGTATGGTGTAGTCGGGAACCCGGGCGTTGGTAAACTTATAAACGGTTTTCGGCATCTCGATGACTGCCAATGATAGTTCGTGTGCCATGACGAAATTGAGCCGGAGTGTACCATTGTCTAACGTTGGTGTGCAAGAGGCTGTCATCAGGTCGGAAGCGGTGTAATCGGCATACGAGCTTTGGTCGGTCTTAACCGGCCAATTATTCATAATCGGCTTAAAGAAGCTTTCTTGTGGATTTTCAATGGCGTGCTTTAACAGATTACTTATTACCGTATTGTCCAAGTCCGATCTGTAAGGGTAATAGAGGTAGTATACCTCATCCTGCAGTCCTCCCGCAAGCGTCGTGCCAGCTTCGGGCTTCCAAACGAGGCTCACCGTGGCGGCATCTCTCTCGGCGGTCAGCTTCACGTTTGAATAAATCATCTTCTTATCCTGATATGAGCCGCGCACCACGAAGAGACCGCAGGCATCGCCTTCGGTAAACTCGGTGGTGTAGCCGTTCTCTACGGCACGAGTAGTTTTATCCTCAGCCGACGCATAGCCTCCGTCGGTAACGGAGATGGTGAGTTGTTGTGCCTTGTCTTGTGCGGCAGGGAACTCTTCTTGCGTGCATGAGGCTGCAAGCAGCATGAGCAATGCGGCTTGCAAGAGGTGGTATATGTTTTGTATCTTCATATTCTTAATGTATTAAATGGATTAGAAGGCAAGGACGGGGCGCACGTGGAAATCATCGTTTTCCTTTGCGACCGACGAGCAAACTATCTTATCTTCTCCGTTTTCTCCGTTGTATAATGACCATATCTTTACTCTGAATGAGTTGAACTCCGAAGACGATAGGATAAAGTTTTGGTTTCCAAATACGTTCTTGTTTTCATCAGCGATATATGTCATCCAACGATTTATGGCAGCGGAAATTTTACTTTGACTTGACCAAGAGTTTTGGTTGAGCGACGAGGTTTGCTGATCTTTGTCAGCCAAAGCCGTAACGCAGCCCAGGTTCTGAAAGATGTCCCACAACTGGCCCACAGAAGGAAGATACCAGCCTGTCGTAGTTGTGGGAACCGGGCATGTCGTGTTGTAGCCGTCAGTGTCCTTAAACGCGGGATAGTTATCGAAACTGCCGTGAGAGCTTCGGATACGCTCGCAGTTTCCGTAGCCACTGATGTCGTTATAGCTATCGGCTATCGTTGCGCATTTCTTCGGAAACTCGTCTATATTCCATGCTGTACTCCATTTCTGATTTGTCGCGGCATTCTTCACGCACATTACCAGTCCGTGTACCTTATCTTCACCGCCTAACTTCTCTTTTTCCTTTGCACCGATACGGCTCTTGTCAGTCTGGAACACGATGCCGACAACGGTCCTGCTTGCACCGGTTGTAGGGTTAGTTAGCACGGGGGCTGGTTTTGGGTCTGCTATCACCACGTTGCCGTCGTCATAGCGTTTGCGCAGGCCGCCATCGCTCCACGTTCCGTCGGAGTAGAAGTAGTCTCCTATCTTCAGCTCGTCTGCCGTGAAAAGCTGCACCTGTTTTGAGGTGATGTTCTCCTCACCGCCATCGCTCCACGTTGCACCCGTCACCGCCTTAACGTCTATTCCGTTGGCCTTCACGGTGATGGCGTAGGCATACCGCTTGCCACCGAAAAAGTCAAATTTGCCGGCAGCTTCTGTGTCGGGAGTATAGGTAAAGGCGTTGCTGCCTATGCTTATTCGGACGAGCGGCTTGCCTGTCATGTCCTGCGGCGGCACCAAAGCCTCGTATTTTTTCGTTGCGGCATCGTAATAAGGTTTTATCTCGCCGTCCGATTGGTCACCAGGTGATACCAGTCCGGCGGTTGAGTGGGTTATCGGGTCTCCGAAAATGGTGACGGTTGCATTTTTCAGTTCCTCTTCCGTAATGCCTTCGCCTGCCGTGAGCGTTACTTCGATTTTAGCCATGCGGTGTAGGAAACGAAGATTTACGGCTTGGTCATAACGTCCTATGGCGGTGGCATACAGCACATCGAAGGCGGCATACCCGTTGCTTTGGTCTGAAATATCCGTTCCCGTTTCCAGGTCCTGAGTCCATGCTGTGATGCGAGCTTCGGCGGTGTTCTTCCAGTAGATTGCGTTTTCGGCATCCTTCGAGGTCGCATTGCCCGATGCGTCCATCACGTATGTTTTACTACCAAACACGCCTTCCATCGCCACTCTAATCTCTTCTCCGCCCGTCCATGCGTCTTTACCTCCGGAGCGTGTCTGCGGTTGTTCCACCTCCGCTGTCAGTTGCAGCGGATACTTGCCGTCGGGAAAAGAATTGATACTTTCTATATTCTCATTGTTGCACGAGGAGAGCAGTCCGCCTATGAGCATCATAACCGACAGCCAGCCACCGATGTGCGGCCATTGCCTTCTCTCTATGTTTTTTATTCTTTTCATACCTTCTTTATTTGTTTGTTTTTCAAGATACACACTACATTGTTGCATCGCCCGAATGACTGCCACCGTCGTTCCAGTTTGCTATGGTGCTTCCGCTTATGGTCAGCCCCGTTTTCTTCACCGTGATGGTGTATGTGTATGAGTAACCAGCCTCTAATGCTGGTTTGATAAGGTCTTTATTAGAGTAAGTCTGATTCTCTCCATCGTCTGGAGTAATGTCTAAACTCAGGAAGTCGGTTAGCGTCTGCGGCAGCAAAATCATGGTGAGGGTCATTACGCCCGTGTTGACGTTGTAGTCTGTAACGCATTTGTATTTAACAGTGTTTGTAGTGGGTGTGGGATAAGTTGATTCTATCAGCATCCAGTCGTTCACTACAGAACCCGTGGCTGAGGCTGTTCCTGTCAATATGTCGAACGTACCTTCATGAATCAGTCCGCCCAACTTATAGTTGGCGAATCGCAATACGCTTGGGTCGGTGAAACCGTCGGCAGCCGATACCTGTACCTTTAGGATAAGGCGTGCCATCTTATGCTTGAAAGAGCAATCGCTGCCGCCTGCGGCTGTGTTGTCTGTGAAGCTGATTAGTGGGCTGCTCTTACTTCCCATGGCACCTGTGGCATAAATGTAGTCTATGTCTTCTTGTTTCTCTACCGTATGTTGGTTCTCGGTGTTTACCGTGATTTTCCCTTTGTTGCCGGGTAGGGAAGAAGCGTGACTTGTTTCATAAGGTGCATATGCGGCGAAGGTAAACTGGCGTGAGGCATCTTCGAAGAAAATGCCATTTCCGTCTGTTGCCGGAGTGAAGTCGGCAGATGTTCCTGTGCTTGCGGTCTGGTATTCCACGTTCTTGTACTTTTGTCCCATGGTAGTGTTTGCATCAACTGCCATCACGCCTATATGGTCGGCGTTCCACTTGTTATCCACAGCGCGTGTTTTAGGTTCGCTCACGCCTGCCGTGATTCGTGCTTCTACCGGATTGTTCTGTACCTCGTTCTCTTGTGTACACGCAGCCAATAGAGCTGCTGCTATTGCAATAATGAAAAATTTCATGTTCATAGTCATAATATTATTTTTTGTGGGTTAAAATCTTAATTGTCAGTTAGCATCTCCAGTACCGCCATCTACCTCGTTCCAGCCAGTGATGGTTGCGCCCGTCACCGTTGCTTCTACCGGTAGAAGCAGATTACCCTTTAGTTTAATCGGTTCGGCTTCGTTATTGAAGTTCTTCATAGACTCTGTAACGTCGCTCACTATCTGCTGCGTGTCGCCGTTGTTGAAAGTGATGTCAACCGTCAGTGTCTGTGCTTCAGTAGTTACAATGCCTAGCAGACGGAAAAATAATGTGAACTTGTTGCCGTCTTGTCTGAAAGTGTTTGTTACTTGTGCCGCTGCGCTCCGTTCGCCAGTTGCCATGTCTGCTACCGAAGCCACTCCAGAGAGAGTTGCCGTAGCCGACTGTACACGGCTGTAGTCGCCTTCGGTGGCGGTTAGTTCCAGATTGAGTCTGCGTATCAATTGTTTCATCCGGGCTGTTACGCGTAGCGTGTCATCAGCCACTACATTGATGTCTTGTACCGAGGCAAACAGATAACCCGGCGTGGGGTTGATATGCTTGGCAGACGTGGCGTTGACCGAGGCGGTATTGTTGGCAACGGTAACTTGGTCTGGTTTGTTGTATGCCGCTAAAGTGTATTTGCCGGCCGGCAGGAGTCGGTTTAGGACGTTGGTTTCTTTGCTCACCTCCTGCTCTTGTCCGTCTATACTCAGGATGTATGCTTGCGGAATGTCGGCATCACTGTTTCTGTCGCTCCAATCTGCGGTTACTACTACCGCTCCACTGTCGGGATGCGGAGTATTATAAAGTTCGTCTTTCACACAAGATGCTAATAATATGGCGGCCAGAACAGCCGTATATGTTATGAATATATGTCGGTTACTTTTCATTCTGTTTCCTCCCTTATTTAAAGATGTTCCATACTAGTGACACTCCGAGGTGGTTCACTCCCCAGTAATTCTTGTTTTCGCTTCCACGGCGAACGCGTACTTTGTCTATTACCACGTACTTTTCATAATCAATATTGGTACATCCTACGCCAATGGAGAAGTCGAGCGAGAGGGCGCGGTTCAACTTAAGTATGTAACCGCCGGTTAGTCCTCCGCCCATCAGGTCGCCCTGCTTGCCTGTATCAGAGAGTTTGTAATTGAATTGTCCAGTCTTGAACATGGCACCTAGGTAGCCGCGCTTCTGCTCACCTATATAATAACGGAGTTCGGGTGTCACTTCCCAAAGGGCGTATTTTCTGTCTTTGTCATTCCACGACCATGAAGTCCACGAGCCGTTAACGGATATACCCCATGACGGACTGATGCGCCACTCTATACCGAGGTCGGGCGTGAGGGTTGCCCAGCGCAATAGGTTGGCACGCAAAGCTAATTTCGAAGTTGTAGGTGATAGGGGCTGGATAGATTCATACGAGTTTTCCTGATTGGTAGATGCTTTTGTTTCTACCGTGTGTTGTACTGTTTCTGCAACTTTGTCGTTTTTTGGTTGTTGCTGTTCTTCTTCTTTTCCATAACCGGTCACGTTTTCCTTCGGCAGTATGATACGCACTGTTACGAAGTCGCCATCCGAAGTGTGGTTGTGGGTGATGAAGCTGTTTTCATGCAGATTTTTTCGGATAATCAATTCAGACTTTACACGGTTGGATCGTGTAGTTGCGATGCCTAGACTTACTTTCTCCGTCTTGCCTGAATTACAGTATCCGTCAACATAAAGAGGTAACCGCCCGTTCATGATATCCGTTTTGTTACTCTCTATGTACTCTAATAGGCGTGTAAGTTCACTGGCATTGTTTTTCCATGGCACATAGA
>ENA-UEOL01001145-UEOL01001145.1-human-gut-metagenome-genome-assembly--contig:-NODE-1145-length-17843-cov-9.386694_pt1 | contig 17843 bp, 12 predicted proteins | sample MGYA00242884_ERZ507884 | MGnify/ENA primary metagenome ERZ507884 (study PRJEB26167, sample SAMN06115417) | human gut metagenome | host: Homo sapiens | place: China:Chongqing | collected 2015-03-06... | reverse complement strand
CTAATTCGTAACCTATTACTATTATGAGCGATTACCCAATGCTCATTTCCAATAAATTACACTCTTTTCGTAACTTCCTATTGCAAAACTACCTACCGATTCTGAAAAGAATTGGGAATTTCCAAAATTTACTGTTATTTTTTCTTCAACGCCTGATTTTATCGATACATATTTACTGAGATATCTAAACATTTGGATATTTCACTTATTTTGACGAACTTGCGAAACATAACACTTAACACAAATTTTATTAACTATGAGAACCAGCATTTATGCTCTTCTGCTTGCAGCCTTATTTACAAGTTGTACAGCTACGGAGAATCAGAAAAAACAAGACAAAACCGAGCCCGTTTCAACAACAGTTCGCCTGTTGGAAGGCGATATGCCAGATCCATCAGTAGTACGCGTAGGTAACACTTATTACATGGTACATTCGTCATTCATCTACACTCCGGGACTAGTGGTATACAGTTCAAAAAATCTCGCAGACTGGACTCCCTGCTCGGCAGCATTACCCGAATATACAGGTGATATCTGGGCTCCTGATATTTGTGTGTACGACAACCGTTTTTATATCTATTTCCCGACCCGCAATGAAAAAGGAGAAAAAACGAATATGGTTACATGGGCAGACAGCCCTGAAGGTCCATGGAGTAAACCTGTAGATCTGAAAGTAGGAGGAATAGATCCTGAGCATGTAGTGGATGAAAAAGGTAACCGATATCTATTACTCAGCGCAGGCGATTTACATCCATTAAGCGCCGACGGACTATCCATTACAGGTAAGCCTGAAATCATCTATAAAGGTTGGGAGATACCTGAAGAATGGGATATAGAAAGCTTCTCATTAGAAGGCCTGAATGTGAGAAAAATCAATGATTGGTATTATCTACTAGCGGCTGAAGGTGGAACTGCCGGACCTCCTACAGGACACATGGTAGTACAGGCACGTTCAAAAAGCGTACACGGTCCTTGGGAAAATGCGCCAGAGAATCCATTATTACGAACTCAGTCACCACAAGAAACCTGGTGGAGTCAAGGACACGGATCAGTAGTTGATACTCCAGAAGGTAAATTGATGCTTTTTTTTCATGGATATGAGAAAGGATATCTTACGTTAGGAAGACAAACTTTAACACGTGAAGTTGTTATAGGTGATGACGGATGGCTACATCTCACAGACAAACCCGCTCCATTGCCGGAGCCTCAACGTCCGTCATTGCGTACAGCGAAAGATTTTATCTGGCAAGCAGCCGGAGAAAACTTCTCCGCACGCTTCCATGTCACTCCAGAACTCATCACACTGAAAGCAAAAGGTAAAAGTCCCAAAGATGCCTCTCCCCTTCTTGCACGTGCAGGTGATCACCGGTATGAAATCGAAGCATGCCTTGAACTGAATAATGCAGAAGCTTCAGCCGGATTAGTCATCTACTACAATAAAGACATGCATTTTGGGTTAGGATTCCGTCCCGGTGAACTTCTTCGTTATCGCCGTGGAGCCGTACATACCAGCCAGCCCAAAACGGAAATAACCGTAAATGATGGAAAATGCCGCTTATGGGTACGCTTACGCAATTATGACAACATTATTTCCGGATGGTACAGCACCGACGGTAAGACATGGCACAAATATCCATGGGGATTTGACATGCAAGGCTACCATCACAATACATTGGGAGAATTCCTCTCTCTCCGTCCTGGCATATATGCAGGAGGTGAAGGTGAAGTGCATGTAACAGATTTTACCTATCGTACTTTATAACTTAATAAAAATAAAGGGAATACACTGGGTACGCAAACAAATAAATCGTAGAGCCATTTGCCGAAAAATCCAATTTCAAGAAGACGTGAATAATATGGAAATAATATAAACCGCACTTGGCAATACAGCTTTTTTGACATATCTTTGTGTTGAGAAATAAAAAAACCAACCTATTCAGTAAAGTTTTATTTATGAGAAAAGTTGCTTTAATAACCGGTATTACCGGACAAGACGGTTCATACCTTGCCGAATTCCTTATAGAAAAAGGATATGAAGTGCACGGTATTTTACGCCGTTCTTCATCGTTCAATACGGGACGTATCGAACACCTTTACTTGGATGAATGGGTGCGCGACATGAAACAGTCACGTTTGGTGAACCTACATTGGGGAGATATGACAGACTCCAGTTCGCTTATCCGAATTATTGGTGATATTCATCCTACAGAAATCTACAATCTAGCAGCACAGAGCCATGTAAAAGTATCATTCGACGTGCCAGAGTACACAGCCGAAGCCGATGCCATAGGCACATTGCGTTTATTGGAAGCTGTACGTATTTGCGGTTTGGAAAAAACCTGTCGCATCTATCAGGCTTCTACCTCAGAACTCTTTGGCAAAGTGCAGGAAGTTCCACAAAAGGAAACCACACCGTTCTATCCCCGTTCGCCTTATGGTGTAGCAAAGCAATATGGTTTCTGGATAACAAAGAACTATCGTGAAAGTTATAATATGTTTGCTGTAAACGGTATCTTGTTCAATCATGAATCAGAACGACGTGGAGAAACTTTTGTTACACGAAAGATCACATTGGCTGCAGCACGCATTAAACAAGGATTTCAGGATAAGTTATATCTAGGTAATCTAGATGCACAACGCGACTGGGGTTATGCTAAGGATTATGTAGAATGCATGTGGCTTATTTTACAGCACAATACCCCTGAAGATTTTGTCATTGCTACAGGAGAAATGCATACCGTACGTGAATTCTGTACACTAGCTTTCCACTATTTAGGTATTGAACTTGAATGGCAAGGTAGTGGAGTAGACGAAAAAGGTATTGACCGTGAAACCGGACGAGTATTAGTTGAAGTAGATCCCAAATACTTCCGCCCATGTGAAGTAGAACAACTATTAGGAGATCCAACGAAAGCCAAGACTCTTTTGGGATGGAATCCTACCAAAACGCCTTTTGCAGAATTAGTCCGTATCATGGTAGAGCATGATATGAAATTCGTAAAAAAATTGCATTATAAATCAATATAGCAGTGTCATTTCCTGCAAAAGACACTACTTTATTTTTACCGATAAATTCATTAAAAATGAATTTGGGGCGCGGACTTAGTGATTAAGTTCGCGTTCCTACTTTAAAAAAGAGAATCACAATGCTAGACAAATCTTCAAAAATATACGTGGCAGGACACCGAGGTCTGGTTGGATCTGCCATCTGGAATAATTTGATGCAACGCGGTTTTACCAATCTGGTAGGACGTACCCATAAAGAGCTTGATTTGTTGGATCCGATAGCAGTACGAGAGTTCTTTGACAAAGAACAGCCTGATGCCGTAGTATTAGCTGCTGCACATGTAGGAGGAATTATGGCCAACCTGCAATACCGCGCTGATTTCATTTACCGCAATTTACAGATTCAGCAGAATGTAATAGGTGAAAGTTTCCGTCACGGGGTAAAGAAATTATTGTTTTTAGGCAGTACATGCATCTACCCTCGTGAAGCGATGCAGCCAATGAAAGAAGAAACTCTTCTTACTTCTCCGTTAGAATATACTAATGAGCCATACGCCATCGCCAAAATAGCCGGACTGAAAATGTGTGAAAGTTTCAATTTGCAGTATGGCACGAACTACATTGCTGTTATGCCAACCAACCTGTATGGTCCTAATGATAATTTTCATCTGGAAAACAGTCATGTATTGCCAGCAATGATCCGTAAAATCCATCTTGCTAAATGCTTGAATACGAATAACTGGGAAGCTGTACGAAAAGATATCAACCTGCGTCCGGTAGAAGGTGTAGACGGCAACTGCACAGACCAGGAAATTCTTGATAAACTGGCTAAATTCGGCATTACCCCTCAAGCCGTTACTTTATGGGGAACAGGCAAGCCATTACGCGAATTTTTATGGAGTGAGGAAATGGCAGACGCCAGCGTACATGTATTATTAAATGTCGATTTCAAAGATACCTATGCAGAAGGGGCAAAAGAAGTACGCAACTGCCACATCAACGTAGGTACAGGAAAAGAGCTGTCAATCCGTGAAGTTGCAGAAAAAATCATGAAAGAAATAGACTTTAAGGGCAAGCTGCAATGGGATTCATCAAAACCTGATGGCACAATGCGTAAGCTTACCGACGTTTCTAAACTTCATGCCTTAGGCTGGCATCACAAAGTAGAAATTGACGAAGGAATACATCGCCTTTACGAATGGTATCTGAAAGGTATTTGCATCAATCATCAAACGACATAATCCAATATGAAGAAACTTTTATCGCTTCCACCTAATCTGGTGGAATGTTTTCACGATATAGAGCATGCCAACCATCAAGAATGGTTCTGTACATCCGATCCGGTAGGTTCAAAGTTAGGTTCAGGTGGTGGAACTGCATGGTTATTACAAGCATGCAAAAACAGCGAAAGTGACACTACTCCACTCACAGAATGGCTTGCTCACGAAAAACGTATCCTGCTACACGCCGGCGGCCAAAGTCGGAGATTACCCTCATATGCTCCTTCCGGTAAAATACTTACCCCAATCCCTGTTTTCCGCTGGGGACGTGGTCAAAAGCTTACACAAAACTTATTGTCACTTCAGCTTCCCCTGTATGAGCAAATCATGCAGAAAGCCCCGGAGAAATTGCATACACTTATTGCCAGCGGAGATGTATATATCCGTGCAGAACAAGCCTTGCAAGAAATCCCCGATGCAGACGTTGTATGTTACGGACTATGGGTAGATCCTGAACTGGCAAAGAATCACGGTGTATTTGTTTCATCACGCAATACTCCCGAAAAACTGGACTTCATGCTTCAAAAGCCGAGTGTAGATGAATTAGGAGCATTGATGCAAAACTATCTGTTTCTGATGGATATTGGCATCTGGCTGCTAAGTGACCGGGCTGTAGAGTTAATGGTAAAACGTTCACTCAAAGAGGATGGATCAATCGGCTTCTACGATATGTATTCTGACTTCGGACCAGCTCTAGGCAGCCATCCTCGTATCAACGATCCTGAAATAAACAAACTTACAGTAGCAATCCTGCCATTGCCGGGTGGTGAATTTCATCACTATGGAACAAGCCGGGAGATGGTTTCGTCTACACTGGCAATACAAAATTGCGTAATCGACCAGAGAGCAATTATGCACAAGAAAGTAAAGCCTCATCCGGCTATCTTCGTGCAAAATGCACTGACCGACTATACACTGACATCCGAAAACTCAGAGGTATGGATAGAAAACAGTTGCATAAGTAAAAACTGGACACTCCATAAGCGCAATATCATAACAGGAGTACCTGTCAATCAATGGCACATCAATATTCCTGAGGGAATCTGTATTGACGTCATACCGATGGGAGAAAGTAATTATGTGGCCCGTCCCTATGGATTTAATGACGCTTTTAAAGGCAGTCTGAAAGATGATTCAACCTTATATCAAGGAATACCGGTTCAGAAATGGTTATCAGACCGTGACCTGACAGCTGATGAAATAGCATGTAACCACGATCTTCAAGCTGCACGCATATTCCCGATATGTACATCTGTCGACGAACTTGGAATTGTCATGCGTTGGATGACAGACGAGCCGAAGTTGAACGAGGGAAAAGATATCTGGATACACGCACAAAAAGTTTCAGCCGATGAGATTTCAGCTTATGCTAATCTGCGCCGTCTGACAGAGCAGCGTGAAGCTTTCCGCAAAAACAGCTGGACTGCCCTGGCTAAAAATTATGAACGCAGTGTATTCTATCAGCTCAATTTGCAAGAAGCAGCCGAAGAATATGCACATCATCAATTAGAATTACCCGCTCCCCTTCCCTCCTCTGCACCGTTAATGACCCGTATCAGCGATGCAATGTTCCGTGCACGAACATTACAACTGCGTGATTCAGACGGCCATTTGGCAGAAGAAATAGCACGGGAAGAAGAAAAAGCTTTCAGCCTGATGCGTGAAGGGCTTACTTCAACAGTCGACCATAAACAGCACCCTCGTCTTTCGGTGTATCCGGACCAGATTGTATGGGGACGCAGTCCGGTACGTATAGACTTAGCTGGAGGTTGGACAGATACCCCTCCATACAGTTTGATGGAAGGAGGAAACGTGGTAAACATTGCAATAGAGCTAAACGGTCAACCCCCGTTACAAGTCTATGTCAAACCCTGTAATGAGTATAAAATCATTCTTCGTTCCATCGACTTGGGTGCAATGGAAGTTATCACCACTTTCGATGAACTACATACATTCAATAAAGTAGGCTCTCCCTTCTCTATTCCTAAGGCAGCGTTAGTACTGGCAGGTTTTCACCCTGACTTCTCGGCAGAAAGATGTACTTCACTGGAAGAAAAATTACGTTCATTCGGAGCTGGTATAGAAGTAACACTATTGTCTGCTATTCCAGCCGGCTCAGGATTAGGAACAAGCTCTATCCTAGCCTCTACTGTATTAGGAGCAATAAACGATTTTTGTGGCTTAAACTGGGACAAACACGAAATCGGAAGCCGTACACTGATATTAGAACAGTTGCTTACAACCGGAGGGGGATGGCAAGATCAATACGGAGGCGTGCTTCAAGGTGTGAAACTCTTGCAGACACAACCCGGATGGAACCAGGAGCCAATGGTACGCTGGTTGCCAGAACACTTGTTTACACACGATGAATATCAAAAATGTCATCTATTATACTATACAGGTATCACACGTACCGCAAAAGGTATTTTGGCAGAAATCGTACGTGGCATGTTCCTCAATTCTACAGAGCACTTGAATTTACTGGGACAAATGAAACAACATGCCATCGATCTATACGATGCAATCCAGCGAAACAGTTTCGAGGAAATGGGAAGATTGATACGCAAAACATGGCAACAGAATCAGGCACTCGATTCAGGAACCAATCCTAACAGTGTAGCGGCCATTACCCAACAGATAGATGATCTTTGTTTGGGTTATAAACTTCCAGGAGCCGGAGGAGGTGGCTATTTATACATGGTTGCCAAAGACCCTGAAGCCGCCTTGCGTATTCGTAAAATACTTACCCAGAACCCGCCAAACGACCGTGCCCGTTTTGTAGAAATGAGCCTTTCCAATAAAGGTCTGGAGGTAAGTCGTAGTTAATAACTATCAAACAAAAACATATGAAACCAAAAATAAGACTGGTGCAAACGGCCGACGGGGTAAATTACCTCGTCCCGTTTGTACTTATCACTACACTATTCTTCTTATGGGGATTTGCACATAGCATTCTGGATGTGCTGAACAAACATTTTCAAGATGCATTAAGTATTTCAAAAACTCATTCAGCACTTATACAAGCGGTAGTTTATGGAGGTTACTTTCTGATGGCCATGCCAGCAGGAGAAATAATCCGTCGCCATGGCTATCGGGCAGGAGTTGTCACTGGGTTATTGCTTTATGGCATCGGTGCACTCATGTTTATCCCCGGAGAACAGATCATGTCTTTCGAATTTTTCTTACTCTCACTGTTTATTATCGGATGTGGATTAACCTGCCTAGAAACAGCAGCCAACCCATATGTAACGGTACTAGGCGATAAAGACTCCGCCGAAAGACGAATAAATCTGGCACAATCATTCAATGGACTAGGCTGGATCTGCGGACCACTGGTAGGAGGCTTGTTCCTCTTTTCCGCAGATGGAGGAAGCGGAAGTGTTGCTATTCCCTATGCCATCATCGGCATATTAGTTCTGCTCGTAGCAATTGTTTTCTCACGCATTCATCTGCCTGAAATTACACTTGCCGAAGAGCCAGTCAAAACTGCAACCAATAAGCAAAGTTCTTTATGGCAGCATCGTAATTTTACCTTCGGACTGATAGCTCTGTTTTTTTATGTTGCAGCTCAAACAGGTATTAACAGTTTCTTCATTAATTATGTGACAGAGCACATCAGTATATCCGCACGTGAGGCAGCCCTCTGGTTGTCATTTGTCGGCATGGGACTTTTTATGGCCGGCAGAATGGGAGGAAGCTGGCTGATGGGATTCATCCGTGCCGAACGTTTATTGACGTATATGGCGGCAGGAGCTATTCTAGCCATGATCTTAGTGATGTTAGGTATGGGAGTCATATCGGTAGGAGCATTTTTTCTTTGCTTCCTATGCGAATCTATTATGTTTCCCACCATTTTCGCACTTGCCATACGAGGTGTAGGTGAACATACTAAACGCGCATCTTCCTATCTTATTATGAGCATTGTAGGAGGAGCCATAGCTCCCATAATTATGGGATACATCGCAGATACAATAAGCACAGCTACAGGCTTTATCGTTCCGTTGCTTTGTTTTATTGTCATCTTGGCCTATGCAATCCATTTGCAAAAGAATAACCGCTAAATAAAAAAGCCTGATGCAAAGTTAAACACCATGCATCAGGCTGACAAATAACTCGAAAGGTTATATTCAGAGCGTATAAATCAATTTACATAAACTGTATCAAAATACTTTTCAAATAACGTCTGGGCTTCTTCCAGTTGCTCGGGCGTATTTTGTTTCACACCTTTCAGTTTATACTCCAGCTTCATTGCTTCATATTTATGTACTCCTAAGGTATGATACGGAAGAATTTCCACCCGTTGTATCATGCGATAATCTTTAAAATGCTCTCCTAACGCCTCAATATCTTCCTGAAAGAAGCTATAGCCCTGCACCAGTACATAACGCAGCCAAAATGGTTTTCCATTTTCTTCCAGCCATGCCGCCGTACGAAGTGTTTGCTCATTGCTACGTGAGGTAAGAGTCTTATGACGTTCATTATTGAATTCTTTCACATCAAGCAAAACTAAGTCTGCCAGTGAAAAGAGTTCTTTTACATCTTCATTCCAGATACCCCCGTTAGTATCAACGCAGATATGAATACCTTCCTCCTTTAACATCCGAAACAATGGAATCAGCGCTTTAGCCTGAAAAGTCGGTTCACCTCCACTAAATGTAATTCCCCCTTTCTTTCCGAAAAAAGGTTTCTGACTGACAGCCATCTTCAAAATATCTTCAGGAGCAGTTTCCTTACTCTCTCCCTTTGCATCAATGGTATCAGGGTTGGCACAATACAAACAACGGAAATTACAGCCCTGCAAAAAGACAACAAGGCGAATCCCCGGACCATCGTACGTACCAAGCGATTCATATGAATGTACTCTAATCATCTGTTCAATATTAATTAAAGAAAAAACATTTGCCGCCCAGCTCAGCGAGGAGAACGACAAATGTTTTACATATCAAGTAATGATTACAAAAATCACATACGTTCGTGGAAGCTACGAGAGATAACCTCCAACTGATGCTCGCGGCTCAATTTAATGAAGTTGACAGCATATCCGGAAACACGAATCGTAAGTTGCGGATATTTTTCCGGATGCTCCATAGCATCTTCCAGCATCTCACGGTTCAGCACATTTACGTTCAGGTGATGAGCACCCTTGATAAAATAGCCATCCATCATTGTAACAAGATTCTCTACACGATTCTCCATATCTACACCAAGCGATTTCGGAACAATAGAGAACGTATTACTGATACCGTCCTGTGAGTCACGATAACGCAATTTAGCAACCGAGCTCAAAGAAGCGACAGCACCATTCTTATCGCGTCCGTGCATCGGGTTAGCACCTGGAGCAAAAGCAACACCTTTTGCACGTCCATCAGGAGTTGCACCAGTCTTCTTACCATACATCACATTCGAAGTAATAGTAAGAATAGACAATGTTGGTTTTGCATTCTTGTATACCGGAAGCTTCTTCAATTCCTCATCAAAATAATAAATCAAGTCGACAGCCAAATGGTCTACACGGTCATCATCATTACCGAAGCATGGGAATTCGCCATCGATATCAAAGCTTTCAGTCAGGCCGATTTCATTACGTTTAGCGGTAACTTTAGCATATTTGATAGCCGAAAGTGAATCGACAGCAATAGACATACCCGCTACACCATACGCCAGATTGATAACCGGATTTGTATCAACAAATGCCATCTGAGCTTTTTCATAATAATATTTATCATGCATGTAGTGAATGATGTTCATCGCTTCGTTATACACACGAGCCATTTCTTTCAAGACCTTCTTATAGTTAGCCAGCACCTCTTCGAAGTTCAGTACATCTCCCGTCAGCACAGGAATATCCTTCACCATCAGTGTTCCTGTATTTTCACAGCGTCCACCATTAATAGCCAGCAACAAAGCTTTAGCCAGATTACAACGTGCACCGAAGAACTGAATATGACGACCTATATCCTGATAAGACACACAGCATGCGATACCATAGTCATCCGAATTACGTACCTCACGCATCAAATCATCATTTTCATACTGGATAGATGATGTATCAATCGACACACGAGCACAGAAATCCTTGAATCCTTCCGGCAACTGCGGACTCCACAGAACAGTTAAGTTAGGTTCTGGAGAAGGACCCAGGTTATAAAGAGTCTGGAGGAAACGGAATGAAGTCTTTGTGACTTTCGTACGGCCATCATTAAAACGTCCACCAATAGATTCCGTTACCCAAGTCGGGTCACCGGCAAAGATATCCGTATAAGCCTGCATACGAAGATGACGCACCATACGCAACTTAATGACAAACTGGTCAATCAACTCCTGAGCATGCAACTCATCAAGATTTCCGTGAGCCATATCATACTCAATATAAATATCAAGGAATGACGAAACATTACCAAGTGACATTGCAGCACCATCCTGTTCTTTCACAGCAGCCAGATAAGCCATATATACCCACTGAACAGCTTCCTGTGCAGTAGTAGCCGGACGACTCAAATCGAGTCCGTACTGCTGTCCCATCACTTTTATTTCCTTCAAAGCCTTAATTTGCTCTGCTACTTCTTCACGCAATCTGATTCGCTCATCAGTCATAGGGCCTGTAAGATGACGTAAATCGTCCTGTTTTGCCTCAATCAGACGATCAATACCATACAATGCCAAACGACGGTAATCACCGATTATACGTCCACGCGCATAATTATCAGGTAATCCAGTCAAAAATCCCAAAGAGCGGAACGAACGAATCTCTTCAGTATATGCATCAAATACACCATCGTTATGCGTTTTGCGATAATGGGTAAAAATATCTTTTACCTTAGGGTCAACCTCTACTCCGTTTTCGCGGCACGCTTTTTCTACCACCTTAATACCTCCAAAAGGTTTGATGGCACGGCGTAACACTTCATCAGTTTGCAATCCTACAATCACTTCGTTATCCTTGTCAATATATCCAGCTGCAAAAGATGTGATAGTAGAAACTGTAGAAGGATCGAGCGAGCGTACTCCGTTGTTTGCACGTTCTTCAGCCAAAGCTTCCAGACACTTGTTCCATACAGCCTTTGTACGTTCGGTAGGACCAGCCAAAAATGAGGCGTCGCCTTCGTAAGGGGTAATGTTAGTCTTTACGAAATCGGTAACGTTGATTTCATGGTTCCAACGACCTTCTTTAAAATTCATTGCCATAATTGATAATTTAATCTAGTTTTTACTCTATTTGAAAACCGAATGCAAAGATAGTCAATAAAGCCTAATTATACAATACCTAAAATTAGTGATATTATCAATTTGCAACAGTTACAAAAATGAATATAAAAATTCCAACCTTTGAAAAATTAAAATACATCCGACAAATACAGACAAGCAGTCCGACTCAAAGAAAAAAAAATAAAAATCTTAATCAGTTTAGAATCAGAAAACTATCGAAACAATACCATAGAAGACATAAAAAAAGTATCGCAAAAGTTTGCACAAATCAAAAAATCCATCTATCTTCGCACCGCGTTTGAGAGAAAACGTAAGCAGAAACAATAAATTTGGAAGTTTGGGTGAGTGGCTGAAACCAGCAGTTTGCTAAACTGCCGTACGGGTAACCGTACCGGGGGTTCGAATCCCCCAGCTTCCGCAACGACCTAAGAAATTAGGATGAAAGAAATAGACAAGTCCCGTAAAATCAATGTTTTACGGGACTTTTTTTATTTATCCGACGGACAATCGAAAGACACTAAAATGCCTACTTCTGACAAAGTTCCGTTACTAAATCGTTACTAAAAATCAGCCTGTAAAAATAGTAACGATTACAAGCCGCAAAACAAAATGTAATTTAATCTCAAAACGTTTTGTATGATTACCACTTTTATTAACTAAAAACGAAATGTGATTTTTATAGTTAAATTATACACTATATAAACAATATGTTTACTACCACTTAAATAGTAATTAAATAATACTCAAACATCTTCTAATATTAATATAAGATTAAATTAAATCCATCCAAGGCACATAGATTCCTTTTTCCATAATATTACAAGCCTCAAAACGAATTGTGATTTTTCTTCTTAAAAATAAAAAAGCTAAGAGGTTAATTTACCCCCTAGCTTTATATATACTTTTTAAATAGTATTTAAATATTACTTAAATACAATGCTATTCTTTTGGGTATAGCATTACATCTGTATAAGTGGAATTATAATTCATTCTCGCATTAAATTCCGCTTTATTGGCATTCTTAAAAGGATTGCCAATATTAGGATGATTGCTCATCCGCCCTACGCTGTAAAATTAAAGGCTTTCAGCCAAAATTCATATAGGAATATAGCTTTTTCTGCTCCAAGAGATATTACATTTACGCATGCAATTTGTAAGCAAAATACATTACTCATGCCCCATTCCACTATATAAAACAATAAAAATACTATTTAACACAATAATATTTGCTTACATAATGTTAGTTTATATCTTTGCGATATAATAATAACTAAATATTAATGCCTTATGGAAAATATCAAAAATACAAGAACAGAACATGATTTGCTGGGAACAAGAGAACTTCCGGCAGACGCACTATATGGAATACAGACACTGAGAGGTATTGAAAATTTCTCAATAAGTAAGTTCAAATTGCAGGATTATCCTCTTTTCATTCACGGACTGGCATATACAAAACTTGCTGCAGCAAAAGCTAACAACGCTTTAGGTTTAGTTAGCGACGAACAACTGAAAAGCATCGAAGCTGCATGTAAAGATATTCTTGACGGAAAATATCACGACCAGTTCCAGGTGGATATGATTCAAGGTGGAGCCGGAACAAGCACCAATATGAATGCCAACGAAGTAATTGCTAACATAGCATTATTGCATCTTGGAAAGAAAGCTGGAGAATATGAATTCTGCTCACCTCACGACACAATAAACCGCTCGCAATCAACCAACGATGCTTATCCAACAGCTATCCACATGGGACTTTACGCAAGCCATCTTAAATTCTTACCGCATCTTGAAGCTTTGATTGAAGCTTTACAGAAAAAAGGTGATGAATTTGCTCACATTATAAAGATGGGACGCACACAGCTGGAAGATGCCGTGCCGATGACACTTGGACAAACTTTCTATGGTTTTGCAAGTATCCTGAGAAATGAAATAAAACATCTTAACGAAGCTGCGGCAGATTTCCTTGTTGTGAATATGGGTTCAACAGCCATTGGTACAGGAATATGTTCCGAACCGGGTTATGCTGAAAAGACTATCGAAGCATTGAAGGAAATAACAGGTTGGGAAGTAAGTCTTGCCGATGATTGGGTAGGCGCGACTTCCGATACTTCATGTATGGTGGGTTATATGTCTGCACTGAAAAGAGTAGCTGTTAAAATTAATAAGATATGTAATGACTTGAGATTACTTGCCAGCGGTCCGCGTTGCGGATTCGGAGAGATAAATCTTCCCGCACGTCAGCCGGGTTCATCAATCATGCCGGGAAAAGTAAATCCGGTAATACCTGAAGTTATGAGCCAGATTGCTTTCAAGGTCATGGGAAATGAACTTTGTGTAACTATGGCAGGCGAAGCATCACAGATGGAGCTCAACGCTATGGAGCCGATAATGGCACAATGCTGTTTCGAATCTATTGATTTATTGATAAACGGTTTCGATACTTTGCGTACATTGTGTATCGACGGAATCACTGCAAACGAAGAGGCTTGCCGCAATGAAGTTAAGCGCAGTATCGGTGTTGTAACAGCTCTGAATCCGTATATTGGTTATGATCACTCAACTTATATTGCAAAGAAAGCAATGGAAACAGGACGAAGCGTTTACGACCTTGTTCTTGAAGAAGGAATTCTTACTCAGGAAGATTTGGATACAATCCTTGATCCTAAGAATATGATTAAGCCGGTGAAGCTGGATATAAAGGCTAGAAAATGAACTGAAATTAATCCTGACAAGCACGGAAATATTTTGGCTGAAAGCCTTAAATTATATAGTACAGGCCAATGCCCTGTATTTCAGGGCGTATTTGGTATGGGGGATTCACAACGTAGGGCAGCGCCCTACGTTGTAAAATTAAAGGCTTTCAGCCAAAATTCATAATTGAAACATGTAAAGATCCGTCAAAAGAGTGTTTTGAAGGCGGAGATTTTAATAAAGACATAAATGATGAGGTTTATATTATCAGCACTTAAATCCGGTTATGACATTCAAAACGTTGTAGTGATTAGTTCTGATAATAACTTATTATTAATTAAAAGCAAGAGAGAATGGTCTGGTATATAGAAAGATGCCAGAAACATACCTTATTAAAGAAGAACTATCAAAAGAAGAGAAAGAAATCAAAGCAGGAATTGAAGCAATATAAAAATAGACAGCCTAAACCTGCTATTAGATTTAGTAATAGTGAATCTCGTATCTTTTATTTTATAGTGCCATTTTGAAGTCATCCCCAGCATAATTGAAAATCACATCTTAGTCAAGTTCTGCTACAATTTTGCTACAGATACAAGTTTCAAATCAAATTGTTATTTCAAAAAGATAAATGAAAATGACTATCAATATGAAAAAATGACAATTGATATGAATATGGAGAAAGTGATACGCTTTAAAACAATGATCGAATACTGCTACCTGTATCCTGATAAAATAATAATGACCTCAAACGGCAATCCAGAAAAGGTTAATTCAAGAAAGAGGAACAAACACTACGAAAACACATGGTTCTCTATACCATAACCGGGCTACTACTCGCATGGCTGGCCTATATGAACAAAGATCACCTACCATGTGTCTTTGGCTATGCCTGACAAGCGCATGGTTATTGTTCTATGTCCTGAGAAGCATCATTCTCAAAGTATCAAGTACAGCGATAATAGAACGGGACAAGAGACGTTCAGTCCGCTTCAAGAAAGGAGTAAGATACCTGACACGCTCCCAACTTATTGACTTGCTTAGTTCTTATTTTGGATATAATGTAATGCTTTTTCCATCACAACATCTTTACCTTTCAAGACTTCTTGCAAAGTGGGTATAACTTCTATATCTGGAATAATTCCTTTTTCAACAAAAGGTTTCATACTGTATGGGAATAGTGGCCTAAGTGTGCATATACGTGCTACAGCACCATGAGGTAGCTCGATAACAAGTGGAGCTCCCGTGGAGCCGGCTGTTTCTTCTCCAATCAAAACAGGCCTGTTGGGCATCTCATAAATATTTATAAGAAAGTCTTCACATGCAGAAAAACTATTGTTATCAATCAATATGGCAACAGGACAACTCAAGACCTTTATTCCTTGTGGTTTCGTTATTAGTTCAGGAGGTTCATTCTTATAAGCTTTATACAAATAAAAATCTTCATATTCTTTTCTATAATTACCTTGTGAGCGGCCATAACCAGAGTTTATTCTTGTCTGAGCGCCAAAAGAACGTATTGTATCGGCTTGTGTAAGGTACATCTGTAGCCTCCATGCCACATCAGTCCTTCCACCTCCATTTCCTCTCAAGTCAATGATTACCCCACGACATTGACGTGCATTGATTTCGGCCATAGCCTTATCTATGTCATTGCATACTGACTCGGGTATGAAACGGCGAATATTCAAAAAGGCAATATCATCTTTCCAATTTAATGTTACAGCCTTGCTAGTATGAAAAGAATACTCGTCTTCGGGCAACCATACATCGTCATTTTTGCGAATAGCTTCCCCATTGCGTACGATATTAAAAGTCTTCATTTTACCATCCCTGCATATTGCTTTTCCACAGATGGAACTGCCTTCCAAACCATTTAACAATAAACGACCAGCCTGATTCAACCTATATTTCAATGTCGAACCTGTGAGGTATGGCAACACAAATTTTTCCACATATTGCTCTGTAGGCAATCCGTCAATCTCTACAATTTCGGCACCAAGCAAGTCTGGATCAGAATAAGGACAATCCTTTTTATATTTAATGAAATAATATTTCCCGCCAATATATTTCGTTCCGTAATTAGGATAGTCCGTTTCTTCATAACCTGAATCCGGGTAATCAAATAAGTTGGTATGAGCATCATTAAAACGATTTAAAAAGCAATCAAGCTCTTTATAATACGAAACGTCGTCTTTAGTGTCTATTACGCGTTTCATCGTTTCTCGGTAAAGGCTATCTAAATCAAACCCCAGACGGTCTATATTTACAAAATTATATTTAAGTTCTGACCAAAGAAGACTCAATCCATAAATTTTATCTTCCAATGTGTTTATTGATTTTATCTGGGATTGCGCCTGAATCGAAACTGGTAATATAACAAATGACAGCAAAAATAATAAACTCTTTCCCTTCTTTATAAAAATCGTGAATTTATCAATCATAGTTCATAAAATAGATTGTCAGTGTATTTAATTACAAAGTTATTACTTTTTTCTATGCCTAAAGGAAAGACTCTTATATTTTTGCCCGTCAATTAAATATTGTGGTTCACGACCTCACCACTTTCCTTTCTATTTTTATAAATACTTACCTATGTTCCAATTTTCACAAGATAATGATAATAATGGACATATTTCTCCTGCTATTACAGAAGCACAAATCAAACGCAGAAAGAAGATGAATACCATATTTACGACTTATCTAAAGGTTTTATGACTTATCCAGCAATTTTATGACCTGACTATAGAATATTTGTCTGCTAAAAGTATGCTTTGCTCATTATTAGGTTTTATTGTTTGGCGACAAAAATTTAACGAAAATGGGCTGCAAAATTTTATCTGATAGCTATACAAGAAAAATATATCCTTTTCTGTATCTTTATCAAACATAAAAATACATAGAGTATTGCCAGTTTCCAAAGACAAACCTATTCGAAATTAGAGTTAATCATTGTCAATAACGGCTCTACTTAAGATACAGAAATATATCCGATTACCAGTACTAAGCAATAGCACTCTATCAATCAACTTTATAACAGAAAAGTTATGAGTATATTGCTTATTTACTCCCAAATGATTATTATGAGAATGCACATTCGAAAATACTAATAGATATATCATTATGAAACGCCTATTTTTTGTTATCCTGTTCGCGATAGCAACAACTAACTATACATAACTTCACAGCAGAATGCAGTCTTACCGTGAACTACTGAAACATCCAGATAGCAAGAAGAAGCAAATGGCTTATTTCAAGGCTTTCCCCAATACATGACGGAATATAACCTATCAGTTTATTCCGAATGATAAAAAAGGAAATCCCCATACGTTGTAGGTCACAAGCATATGCATGCTTTTGAATATAAACTGAATCTTCATTCCGGATTCTTTATATTACAAGAAAACTGGTGAGCATTGTAATCGGAGCAAGAATAGATTTGATGCAGCCAATTATATAAAAGACCGGCATCCTGAAGACGCGCAAATAATGAAGGATGCTTTCAAATATTTTTATAATGGGGTAAACTTTTTCTCTGTCAGCTATTTGAATGCTGAGTGAGGGTGAAATGGATTTGTTATAATTGCGAGAAGATGTGTCAATACTTAATTTTAGAGAAGAGAATTTTCAAATTAAAATTAGACATATTAAAAACAAAAT
>ENA-UEOL01001142-UEOL01001142.1-human-gut-metagenome-genome-assembly--contig:-NODE-1142-length-17855-cov-7.251941_pt1 | contig 17855 bp, 10 predicted proteins | sample MGYA00242884_ERZ507884 | MGnify/ENA primary metagenome ERZ507884 (study PRJEB26167, sample SAMN06115417) | human gut metagenome | host: Homo sapiens | place: China:Chongqing | collected 2015-03-06... | reverse complement strand
AACGCCTATTCGGCACCGTTCATCCACCTGATGAACGACTTTTACGGCTGGTCCGGAATTCCCGTAGCCAGCTCTCCCGCCGAACTGCTTCCGCGGCAAAAGGAGAAACAGCCCAGCTACGTCGAAGCCGTCGCCGCCTCAGGCGTCTTTCCTGCATCTTCGGCGGAGACATTCGATTCCGTGGAAAAATACCGGCAGGTCCTCGCGGCACAACCCGACCGCAGCGTCGTGATCGTCTCCGTCGGACTCCTGTCCAACCTCAAACGGCTGCTGGATTCGGCCCCGGACAGATACAGCGAACTGCCGGGCCGGGAACTCGTCGCCCGCAAAGTCCGGCTGCTGACCATGATGGGCGGCAGCTTCGACGGCCAGCGGCGCAGGGAATTCAACATCCGCATAGACATTCCCGCAGCCCGTGCCGTCTTCGGCCGTTGGCCGACCGACATACTGGTCAGCCCGTGGGAAGTGGGCGGGCAGATTTTCTATCGCTGCGCGGCGCTCGACAAGATCGGCTATGCCGCACAACATCCGCTCAAAATGGCCTATGCCAGCTATCTTCCCATGCCCTACGACCGCGAATGTTGGGACCAGACCGCCGTCATGGCAGGCGTCGAAGAGCCGGCGAAATGGTTCGGACTTTCATCCCGCGGAGAAGTCGAAGTGGACGAAGAGGGACGCACGAAATTCACCCCCGCGCCCAACGGACGCATCCGGATCTTGCAGACGACTCCCGGACAAAGAAAAAAAGCCGAGAAATATATCATGAAACTCGTCGGGCAGACTCCTGAAAAATACACGAACCGGAAATAACCTTCCGGCGGGATATACCTCAGGCGACAGCGGCGGCAGAAATTTCTGCCGCCGCTGTGCGTTTGCCTACGGCGCAGGCGGAACCGTCGGTTTTTACTAATATTTTCACATAATTAACGCCGATTAAATAACTTTTCGTTATTAATTCTGGTATTTTAATTAAAATTTTCTTAGATTTGTAGAAATTGGATAACACCACGATCTTATGGCACAACGGGAACTACTACTCGGAGACGAAGCCCTCGCACTGGGCGCGCTCCACGCCGGACTGTCGGGCGTCTATGCCTATCCGGGCACGCCCTCGACCGAAATAACCGAATTCATTCAGGGTCATCCGCTCACCGCCGAGCGCGGCGTGCACTGCACTTGGTCGGCCAATGAAAAGACCGCCATGGAGGAGGCCCTCGGCATGTCGTTCGCCGGAAAACGGGCGCTGGTCTGCATGAAGCACGTGGGCATGAACGTCGCCGCCGACGCCTTCGTCAACTCGGCGATGACGGGAGCCAACGGCGGGCTGGTCGTCGTGGCGGCCGACGACCCCTCGATGCACTCGTCCCAGAACGAACAGGATTCACGCTTCTACGGCAAGTTCGCCCTTGTCCCGACGTTCGAGCCCTCCACGCAGCAGGAGGCCTACGAGATGGTGCAGGCCGCGTTCGATTTCTCGGAAAAATACCGCATCCCCGTACTGATGCGCCTTACGACCCGCATGGCCCACTCGCGCGCCATGGTCGAACCGCGCGAGGCACGCCCCGAGAACAGCCTCGCCTATCCCGCCCGGACGCGCCAATGGGTGCTGATGCCGGGCAATTCGCGCGTAAGATACGAGGCATTGCTCGCCGACTATGCCCGCTTCGAAGAGGAGGCGGCCGCAAGCCCCTTCAACCGTTACGCCGATGCTGAAGACAAATCGCTGGGCATCATCGCCTGCGGCATCGCCTACAACTACCTCGCGGAGAACTATCCCGACGGATGCCCGCACCCGGTGCTCAAAATATCGCAATACCCGCTGCCGCAGGAACTCGTGCGCCGCATGGCGTCGGAATGCAAGGCGCTGCTCATCATCGAGGAGGGACAACCCGTCGTCGAAGAAGCCCTGCGCGGCATCCTGCCTGCGCCCGTTGAGATCCGCGGCCGCATGTCGGGCGAACTGCCCCGCACCGGGGAACTGACTCCGGACAGCGTACGCACGGCCCTGGGGCTCGCCCCGCACGCGACCCTCGCCGCCAGCGGCATCGTCGTCCCCCGTCCGCCCGCATTGTGCCAGGGTTGCGGCCACCGCGACATGTATACGGCACTGACAGAGGTCGCCGGCGAATATGAAAATGCCAAGGTATTCAGCGACATCGGCTGCTACACGCTGGGGTGGCTCTCGCCGTTCCATGCCATCGACACCTGCGTCGACATGGGCGCCTCGATCACCATGGCCAAAGGCGCAGCCGACGCCGGACAGCACCCCGCCCTGGCCGTCATCGGCGACTCTACCTTCACCCACTCGGGGATGACCGGGCTGCTGGACGCCGTGAACGAGGGGACGAACATCACGGTCGTCATTTCGGACAACCTCACCACCGGCATGACCGGAGGCCAGGATTCGGCCGGCACGGGACGCCTCGAACAGATATGCGCCGGCCTGGGCGTCGACCCCGCCCACATCCGCGTCGTAGTGCCGCTGCCCCGAACCCGCGAAGAGATGAAGGCCATGCTCCGCGAAGAGATCGCTTACGACGGCGTTTCGGTCATCATCCCCCGCCGCGAATGCATACAGACCGCCAAACGGCACAACGCAACCAAACAGAAACAATAGCGACACGCCCGTCGCGGCGACCACCCGGCGGCAAAACCCTAAAAACAGGCAAACCATGAAACGCGACATCATACTCTCGGGCGTAGGGGGACAAGGCATCCTCTCGATCGCCACCGTCATCGGCAGGGCTGCCCTCGACCAGGGGCTGCACATCAAGCAGGCCGAAGTCCACGGCATGAGCCAGCGGGGCGGCGACGTGCAGTCGAACCTGCGCATCTCGTCGGATAAAATCGCCTCCGACCTCATTCCGCGAGGTGCCGCCGACCTGATCATCTCGCTCGAACCGATGGAAGCACTCCGCTACCTGCCGTGGCTTTCGACCGGGGGCTGGGTCATCACCAACACCGCCCCGCTGGTCAACATCCCCGACTATCCCGATGCCGATACGCTCGGGCGGGAGATAGCCTCCCTGCCGCACAGCGTGGCGCTCGACGTGGATGCCATCGCCCGCCAGGCCGCATCGCCCCGTGCCGCCAACATCGTGCTGCTGGGCGCCGCAGCACCGTTCCTGGGCATCGCACCCGAAAAACTCGAAGCGGGCATACGCGCCATTTTCGCCCGCAAGGGCGACGCCATCGTCGACACGAACCTCGCGGCATTCCGCGCAGGCTACGCATACGCACAAAAACAGACCGCACAATGGGAAGGCTGCCGATAGACCGCTCCGTGCTCGACTCCGCGCTGGAGCGCATGGACATTGCGGACATCGCCCAGGCGACGATCCGCCAGTCGGGCGACATAGCCCGCGTCATGGAAACGCAGACGGGGATGGAATTCCTGCACCTCGAAATGGGCGTGCCGGGGCTTCCGCCCGAAAAGGCGGGGGTCGAAGCCGAATGCCGGGCCCTGCAATCGGGCGTGGCGTCGCAGTACCCCAACATGTTCGGCATCCCCGAACTCAAACAACAGACTTCGCGTTTCATCCGCGCGTTCCTCGACGTCGGGGTCGCACCGCAGGGCTGCATCCCGACGGTCGGGTCGATGCAGGGCAGTTTCACGGCTTTCCTGCTCTGCTCACAGCTCGCGCCCGGGAAGGATACGATCCTCTTCATCGACCCCGGATTCCCCGTGCAGCGCAACCAGGTGCAGATCCTCGATATCCCCAGCGCATCGTTCGACATCTATGAATACCGCGCCGAAAAACTGGGCCCGAAGCTGGAAAGCTACCTCGCACAGGGCAACATCGCCGCCATCGTCTATTCGAACCCCAACAATCCGGCGTGGATATGCCTCACCGAGGATGAGCTGCGTACGATCGGCGAGCTGGCTACCCGATACGACGCCATCGTCATCGAAGACCTCGCCTACCTTTGCATGGACTTCCGCAAACCCCTGGGACGCCCCTTCGAAGCGCCCTACCAGGCCACCGTGGCCAGATACACGGACAACTACATCCTGATGATCTCCGGCTCGAAGATATTCAGCTACGCCGGCCAGCGCATCGCCATCGCGGCCATCTCCGACAAACTCTACCCGCGGCACTACCCCGCGCTCAAACAGCGCTACGGCATGGGGCGCTTGGGCGACGCCTATGTCCTGACGTTCCTCTATGCCGCCTCGTCGGGCACGAGCCACTCGGCGCAGCACGCCCTGGCGGCGATGTTCCGCGCTGCGGCCGACGGGCAGCTCGATTTCGTGGGCGAAACCTCGGAATACGCCCGGCGCGCCCGCCTCACCAAGGAGATCTTCCAGCGCCACGGCTTCCGCATCGTCTACGACAAAGACCAGGACGAAACCGTCAGCGACGGATTCTTCTACACCGTCGGCTACGGCGGTCTCTCCAGCGCGGAGCTGCTGAGCGAACTGCTCCTCTACGGCATCTGCGCCATATCGCTCACATCGACCGGCAGCCGCCAGCCGGGCATCCGGGTCTGCGTTTCGCAACTGAACCGCCCCGAGCAGTTCGAGCTGCTCGAAACACGCCTAACCGCCTTCGGGCAAAACCACCGATAAGCCTATGCGATTCACGACAGCCGCCGAAGCCGTAAAGCTCATCTGCCCGCACAGCAGCGTCTACATTCAGGGCAGCACCTCGATCCCCGAAGTACTCGTCCGTGCCATGACCGACCGTGCCGCCGAGCTCACCGATGTCACGCTCTACTCCGGATTCGCCGTCGGGAGGGCAGACGCCCCCTATTGCAGCCCCGAATACAAGGATACGTTCCTGGTCAACAGCCTGTTCGTGGCCAATAACATCCGCCGCTGGCTGGCCCAGGGCTACGGACAGTCGACCCCGGCCTTCCTGGGCGAAATCCCAGGGCTGTTCCGCGACGGGACGCTGCCCGTCGACGTGGCAATCCTCAACCTCTCGCGCCCCAACGAGGAGGGCTACTGCTCGTTCGGCGTCTCGGCCGACCTGGCCGTTTCGGCCGTGGAATGCGCCAGGACAGTCATCGCGCAGGTCAACACGGCCATGCCGTTCTCCTACGGCGACGCCGTGATCCACCTCTCGCGCGTCGCCGCGGCCGTCGAGGTCGACGACCCGCTGGTCGAAGTGCCCTCGGCGACCCCCACCGACATCGAACGCAGGATCGGCAACCACATCGCCGAACTGATCCCCGACGGGGCGACGTTGCAGATCGGCGTGGGCGGGATCCCCAACGCCGTGCTGGCCGCGCTCACGGGCCACAAACACCTCGGGCTGCATACCGAGGCGATGACCGACGGCGTGCTGCCGCTGCTCAAAAGCGGCGTGATCGACAACTCGCTCAAACGGGTCATGCCGGGTGTAACGGTCGCCTCGCTGGCGCTGGGATCGCGCCGGCTGTACGATTACATGGACTACCGCAAAGACCTCGTGATGAAGGATGTGGCATGGACGAACGACCCGTTCCGCATCCGCGAGAACCCGCGCGTGATGGCGATCAACTCGGCCGTCGAGGTAGACCTCACGGGGCAGGTTTGCGCCGACTCGGTTGGCGAGCGCATCATTTCGGGCGTAGGCGGGCAGCACGATTTCATGTACGGAGGGGCCCTGTCGGAGGGCGGCAAAACCTTCATCGCCATCCCGTCGACTACCCCCAAGGGCGAATCGAAGATCAAGGCGCTGCTGACGCCCGGCGCAGGCGTCGTGACGACCCGCCACATGGTGCAGCACATCGTGACCGAATACGGCGTTGCGCATCTGCGCGGCCGCAACCTCGCCCAGCGGGCGCGGGCACTGATCGCCGTCGCCCACCCCTCGGTGCGCGAAGAACTGGAAAAAGCCGCCTGCGAACGCTTCGGCTACTCCTTCCTGAGGCTCAAATAGAAGCGCCCCGATCAAACGGGACGCTTATCGGAGGCATCTACCCAGCCCCTATACCAGGCATTGCTGCCGGACAACGGGGATCTGAGATCAAATCCGTGTGGCCGGGCACACACTCTCCACCCTCCGCAAACAAGCAGACCTGCCATATGGCAGGTCTGCTTGACACGTCGGGATGCCGCGGTTACCACCGGCACACCGGATTATTTTGCGAACTTCATTTCGTCGAGCAACCACCCGGCATCGGCATACTTGTCGATCACCCACATCACATAGCGGATATCCACGCACACCGTGCGCGCCAGTTCGGGATGGAACCACACGTCGCCGGCCATCGACTCGCGGTTGCCGTCGAACGCAAGCCCGATAAGATGCCCCTTGCCGTCGAGCACGGGGCTGCCCGAATTGCCTCCCGTAATGTCGTTGTCGGTCAGGAAATTGACATAGAGCGTATCGTTCTCGCCCCAGCGTCCCCAGTCCCGTTTGGCGATCAGCCGCCGCATACGGTCGTCGACGCGGTATTCGTATTCGTCGGGGTTGTACTTCTCCATATAGCCCGCGATCGTCGAACGCGAATCGTAATGCACGCCGTCCGAAGGGTTCAGGGGTTGCACGCTACCGTAGGTCAGGCGCATGGTCGAGTTAGCGTTGGGATACTGCGCCAGCCCTTCCGAAGCACGGAAATCGTAAAGCACGTCGGCATAGCGGCTCTCGCTTCGCCCGACACGCGCACGGCCGCGCTTCTCGGCCTTGTCCACACCGCCCGTAAAACGTTGTACTGTGACCGATTCGGTAAGCGCAACCATGGGGTCGCGGCGTATTTCGGCAACCGACCGGTTCTTCGAGAAATAGGCGTCGTAACGCGCAGGATCGCTGCAAAACGAGGCATCGAACGCCGCACGCGCCATGCGGTCGGCATTGCCTCCCGCCTTGTCGTACATCGCCTGCAACTGCGCACCCCACATCTCGCGCGGCACGTTGGCCGTGAAGTTCACTACCATCCGCGCCAACAGGTCGCGGTCGGTCGCGGCATCGTAGTTACGGCTCAGGCGGCCGCTCCCGGCCACGACGCTCCGGGCATCCTTCGAATCCACGATCAGCGAGTCCTGCTTCAGCCGTTCGAGCTTGCCCAGGTACGACGACACGCGGTTGGCCACGAGCAGCGCCTCGCTGGGGCCGAGCCATGCCTCGCGGAAATAATTGAGGTTGCGCTCGGCGCCCTGCCGCGCCTTATAACCGCGCGCGAGCTCTTCGAGCAACGTCCCGTCCTCGGCCTTGCGGGCCGAATCGGCCTCGATCCAGCGCTGCAGGTGTTCCTCCTCGGCCTCACGGATCGCCACGACATCGAAGCGGCGCAGGCATTTGTTCTCCCACTTGGCGTAGTCGGCGTAGTTGCTCAGGCCGAAATAGGCATCCGAATACTCCATGCGCACCCGCGGATCGCGTTCCATATGGCGTTTGAGAATATCCATCCGGTCATGGCGGTTGGCCACGACGATCGGGTTGCGGACACACTGTTTCTCAGCCACCGCGAACGACGACGCATAGCGGTTCGTACGCCCCGGGAATCCGATCACCATTGCGAAGTCGCCGTCATGCACGCCGCCCGTGGCGACCTGCAACACGCGGCGGGGTTTGAGCGGCACATTGTCGGCGGAATAGGCCGCAGGGCGCCCCTCCCGGTCGGCATAAACGCGGTAAAGCGCGAAATCGCCCTTGTGCTGGGGCCAGCCCCAGTTGTCGTAATCGCCGCCGAAGGCACCGATCGACGCAGGCGGCGTACCCACCAGCCGCACATCCTTGTAGATGTCGTAGTAGAACATCAGGTACATTTTGCCGCCCCACATCGAGTAGCACGACACCTCGCACTCCGTTTCCCGGCCGTAGCGCCCTTCCAGTTCGGCATAGAGGCGGCGCGGGGCCATCATGCCCCATTTCCCGGCGGCTTTCATCTCCTCCTTGAGCGCATTGGCCTCGTCGGTCACGTCGACCACCTTGCGCACGAACCACACGGTCTTGCCGGGGACGGGAATCTCCTCATCGCGCGTGCGTGCCCAGAATCCCGTTTCGAGCAGGTTGCACTCGGGCGTCGACAGGGCGCAGATGTCGCTGTAAGCCACATGGTGGTTGGTAATCATCAGCCCCTGGTCGGAGATCATGCTGCCCGTTCCCATGCCGCCGTCGACAGCCACCACGGCATCGGCCAGCGCCGCCGATTTCTCGTTGTAAATCTCCTTATCCTTGATTTTCAGTCCCCGGGCCTTCATCTGCGGATAAATCTCCGCCAGCCGGTGCATCAGCCACATGCCCTCGTCGGCCATCGCAGGCTGCATACAGAGCAGCACAACGGCCAGACAGGCTATCCATCTTCTCATATCTTTCATCCTTATAAAAGGGAGGGCACCGTCGCCGACACCCTCCCGATAAGTTTACGGTTATTCTTCGACGGTCTTGCCCTCGGTTGTGAATTTCAGCCGCGGGTCGGCCTCCTTGAAGGTGCCGTCAGCCATGCGCAGCGTCCATTTTTCGGTCTGGAAAACCTCTTTCCACAGCTTCGCGTCGTCCCACATCGACTTCACATAGTGGATACGCATCACGGGTTTCATATCCCGCAGGACGAAATCCACGGACACGATGCCGTCCGTACACGAAAGGAAGCTCTTGAAATAGGGGAACGCATTGCGGATCGGCATCTTCTCGATGCCGGGGAATACCATCTCGTAGACCGCCTTGGGGAACTGCTCGTCGTCACCCCATTTCTCCAGGTTGGCAACGAACCTGCCCGCGAGTTTCTCCACATCGCGGAACATGACCTGCGCAAACTCTTCGCGCGAAACCTGTCCGGCGACCGCATAGGTTTTGAGCACCGTATGCATCGGGATCACCTTCTCGCCCTCCTTGGCCGGGATGATCAGCTCCTTGGCGTCGATCGCCTCCCCGAACATCTTTTCGGTAATACCGGCGGCCGGATCGACGTAGACCGTCACATCCACCGGACAGGCGAATTCCGACGTGAAGCCGTAGACTCCCTCGATCTTCTGGAGCACCATGCCGAAATAGATCATGTCCATCCGGTCGTGAAGCCCTTCGACGCCGAGCTTCACCACGTCGAGCACCGGCACCTGCTCGCCTGGCATGGCATATTTGCGCAGCGTCGGGGCAAAGATCGCAGCCTGTATCTTCAGCGTATCGGTGGCAGCCGGGTCGTAAAGCACCTCGACGCCATGGCGGCGTACGAAGGTCTTGACGCCGTATACGCCCTGCACGGCCTGCATCTTGGCCGAAAAAGCCTTCGACGAACCGAAGCACTTGATCGTCTGCAAGCCCTCCATCTCGAACGTCTGCAGGTTCTCGACCTTCTCGTAGTCGCCCCATTTTTCGTCGATCGTCGGCAGTTCCATGGTGGAACCCAGCCATATGGCCAGGAAGAAGAGCACCACGGCCAGCAACCCGGGCACCCAGCGCAGCGAACGACGGCCGTTGACCTGCAAGGCATCCTTGGCACACGCACCGATGCAGTTGCCGCACAACGTACAGTCGACATGCTTCACCTTCACATAGTCATGGATCGGAAGCTGGTAAGGACATTTCTTTTCGCACAGTCCGCAATTATTGCAGGTGTTCAAATCCCGCCTGATGTACATCAGGGGGAAGGTGCAGCTGCGCATCTTGGCGATCTCGACGATATAGGCGGCAAGACATGCGCCGCCGATCGTCCAGACCCACGCGTTCGCAACGCCCAGCGCACCGAGCGCCCAGCCGCCGAGGGCGGCGATCACGAACAGCAGCGTGAATTTGAAAATGTTGCTGACAGCTCCCAGCGGACAGATGTATTTGCACCAGAACATCTTTACCACGAAGCCGCCCAAGAGCAGCAGCGTAAGGCTCGTGAGCGACATCCAAAGCACGATTTCGCCCTTGAAACCCGTAGCCACGGCATAGAACGGGTCGAGTTTCTTGCAGAACAGCTCGCTCGACGAGAGCGTGAAATAGAGGATCGTGAAGAGCAGCACGTACTTCACCACGCGCAGCAGCTTGTCGACGACGCTCCCCGAAGGGACATCGACCTGCAGGTGCAGTTTTTTCCCGGCACGCCCCATCCACTCGCCGACGGTGCCCAGCGGACAGAGGTATCCGCAGAAAAGTTTGCTGAAGAGAATCACTCCCACGGCGAGCACGAGGCCCATCATGATCTGGAGCATCGACATCGAACAGGCCAGCGAATTGTTCACCAGATAGGTACCGAAGGCCTGCAACCCGCCGAAAGGACAATATGCCTCGACATCGACGGGTTTGTCGCTGAATTTGGCCCAAAGCACCGTGCCGACAATGGCAGCCAGTACGCCCCATTGCAGCAGGTGCTTCAAATAATTAGGTTTACGTTTCATTTATTGTTGTTTGTGTTGTGTGTGTTTGTGTGCGGGGGTGAGGATCACTCCTTGTTCTTGATACAGCGAACCGGGGCAGCGCCATAACCACCCTGGTAAGCGATTGTCATGCGATTGTAACTCTTGTTGTAAGTTATCATACCGGCATAATACTGGATGTTCTTGATGCCGCTTTCCGGATCGTCGGCCGTATTGTATGTAACCTTGTAACCCGTCGAGCTGGGGAAATATCCCATGCCGAACGCCGAAGCGTCGGCAGCCGAGACCGTGGCCATATAGGCCGGGGTCGCCGTGGCGCTCGCCGCATTGATATAGCCGCAGCCCGCAATATTGAAACCGTCCTTGTTGAGCGCGGCAATCGAACCGCCGCTCTGCGTCTTGTCGAAATAGGGCGACGTCGGGTCGGACAGGCTGCCGCTGCCGACACCCGCCAGCTTGAGCCACTCGTCCCTCGTCGGGATATGCCACCCGTCGGGGCAGATGCCCTGCGCACCCTCGTATTGGTCGAAATTGGTGCCCGTCATCTCGCCGGTCATTCCCAGCATCACGGGATAGCTGTACAGCAGGCCCGCGGTCTCAGTCAACGACGGGTCGGCGGCTTTCGAGAGGTTGCAGGGGTACCACACCCCGTTGCCGTCCTTCGGATCGCTCGATATGGTTTTGCCTTCGGGAACATAGCGCAGGTTCTCGGCCATCCACGTGCGGCCGTCCTTGAGCGTGACGATCTTGTACTTCACGCCGCCCCACTCGACGGTCGGGGTCTCCACTTCGCCGTCGCCGTCCGGCAGCAGGTCATCTCCGTCGACCCAGCCCGCGATCGGGCCGCTGAATTTCACCTGAATGTCAGCCGGCTGCACGTTGCAGTCCATGCGGCGGTTCTCACCCGACTTGAGGTCGGTCGTGCCGAGCGTCTGCGTACGCATCTTACCATCGGCCGTGGTGACCGTAACCTTGAGCTGCACACCGTTCTGCGGCACCAGCAGCGCGTAGTAAACTTTCTCGGCAGTGGCCGTATTGGCGGTCACGTCGGATGCCTCGGCACCCGCCTTGGCCGTAAAATCACCCGTGGCCGGATCGAGCACCCCGGTGCCGACAGCACCCTTGATGACGATGTCCCGGATGTCGAAACCCGATTCGTTCGTCACGCTGATGACGATCCGCGACATTTTGTGCTTGAAGGTCATCTGCGTGGACGACAGCGTGGGCTTGACCCCCGTCTTCACGGCCACGATCAGGTCGGAAGCCGTGTAGTTCGCACCGCTCTGATCCGCCTTTACCGAAAACTCCGCAGGCGCCGCGGCACCGGCCTGGTAGGGATAATAGGCGAAGAGCGTCGAGGTGGCGTTGACATCTTCGTACCAGAGGAAACCCTCGGTCTTGAAATCCGTACCGTCGAACGACATCTCCTTGTTCGCCACGAACGCCGAACCGTCCGCCGTCATCGTGATCGTGAGGCCGACCTTGTCGTTCAGCTCGAAATCGGTGTCCGTCGCCCGCGTGCCGGACGACATGCTTGCCGGCGTCAGCGCAGGATTGGCGATCGTCGGGGTGATGCGCACCTGCTTGTCGCCCGTCCCGGTGCTTTCCTCCTTCGAGCAGGCGGTGAAAACCATCGCCGCGACTGCCGTCAATGTCAAAATCCTTTTCATAATCCTATCCTTTAAATTAAAAATTATATCCTACACTCAGCGTCGCCGCGACCCGGTTGGGCTGCGCGACGTATTCCAGACCGAAGCCGTGTTCGTAACGCGCGAATACGTCGATATAGAACCGTTTGATATTGCGCCGCAGCCCGAGCGCCGTCCCCAGCCGTTTGGCCGTGAGGTATTCGTTTTCGTAATCGTAATAAGCGGTCAGCTGTCCGGGATACTCGCCCGGCTGCACGCCGGGGGTCTCGAACCGCTTTTCGCGCTCCGTGAAACCGCCCAGGCGATAATCCGCCGCAAGGGTCAGCTCCCAGAGGCCGAACGTGCGAATCAGCGAGGCATATATCTTCGTAAAGTGGAGCTTCTGCCCCTTGACATAGGGGTACATCAGCGTCGATTCGCGGTTGAGCTGCGAATAACCGACCCCGGCGCGCAAATCCGTATGCGGTGCCACGAACTCGTATTCGCCTCCCAGGTCAAGTCCCTTGCGCCCGAAAGTTGGCGTCGAACCGTGTATAGTGATGATCTGCACGCCGTTGATGGTCTCGGTGGTGATGATGTTCTCGTCGGTGCCGAGCGTCTGCCAGTCTAGGTTCACGCGCACGAAATGCCTGCGCAGTGCCGTCCCCAGCGACAGGGCGGCATTGGCCGTCACCTGGTGCGTTTCGAACAGGTGCCAGATAATCCGGCTCTCGCCCGTCTCGCCCTGCCTGTTGCGGTAGGCGACGTCGGCATAGAACGGCCCGTATTGCAACTGGACACCCGCCCCCTGCGTATTCTCCCGGACGGGGAATCCCGAAACGCCGTTGGTCGAGAGGTGTATGTCGGTGCTCCCCCACTTCTCCAGCGACCCGTAGAGCAGTCCCCTGTCGAAGAATGCCTCGTACAGGTCGGCACCGGGGCCCACGCCTTCCGCGTCGACCTTCTCGCTGTTCGTACCCACGATATAGCCCCCCCCAACGGCAAAGCGTCCCGCATGGTACATCACGCCGGGCGAAAATTCGAAATCCAGCCGTGTATTCTTGTGGCGCAGGTCTTTGCGCTTGGCATAGTTGCGGGCTTCGAACTCCACGCGCAGGCCACCCGTCCACCGGTTGCCCAGCACGGCCGATACGCCGCCCGTGAACGTGTAATCCTCGCGCACCTTGCGCCCCGGCGTAAATTCGAGGATGTCTACCGGATAATACCCCGGCTCGGTGAACATCGAGCCACACATGTTGCGGCCGTCGAAATAGTCGTAGCCGAAACCGCCCGAGAACGAGACCTTCTTCAGGTGGCGCACCGACTCGGTTTTCGCCCCGGCATTCCAACTGTCGTCCGACGCGGAGTGGCCCGCAAGCCCGCCGTTCTCCTTGGTGAAATAGATCTCGGCATAAGAACGGCTTAGGGAGTCCTGCCGGATACCCGCAGCGTTCAGGCCGCCGTTCCAGGGATTGCGGCGGAAGATATGGTCGAAACGCTCCTGTGCCGCGGCAGCAGAGACGGCAACCAGCATCAGTATCGTTAAAATCCGTCTCATAGGCTAATCACGCAAAGATTGTGTCTCACGCTCATAAAAATCGTTCGACGAGTTATTGGTATCCACGTACCTTTCGAAGCCGGCAGCAGCCGTGGCCTCTTCATCCAGCTTCCGGTGCAGGGTATGCCCCTGCGCCTTGGCCGAGAAACCGATATACCCGGCATCCACATCGGTGTGCAGGCGTTTGTTCTTGGTCGCCTCGGTCATGTTGCATACCTCGACGCCGTCCACGATCCAGTCGTTGTCCCACGGTATCTTCGAATAGGTGATGCTGCCGTTCTGAACCGTCGACTGAAGGTCGTCGGCCAAGTAGGCATCCAGATCGAACCCCTCAGGCGCCCGGAAGAGGATCATGGCGGGCGAATTCTGCGAAATCACATAGACAACGGCCGAATTCGTCCCGGTCTTTTTCAGCACCTTCATGTAATGCGCCTGGTCGATCTGGTCGCCCGGAACAGGCGTGGGGTGCAACTTGTTGCCGGGATAGTGCACCATATCGTAGAGCACGAAATAACCCTTGCGGTTGAGGTTCACCGACTGGGAATAGGTCTGCGTATGATCGACGCCGTAGTAGGCCACCACGGCATCCTCGCCGGGTTCCAGCGGAAAATCCGTCCCCGATCCCGGGAACATCCAGATACAATCGGGGATGGCGGCGTAATCGCGGAAAACGATATTGCCCGAAGGGTCGGTGCTCGTCCACGGATTGTTGGCGTTCGAGTTGTAGGGGGCGACCATCGCCAGGCACAGGCCGTCGAGGTAATAGGTTTCGAAACTGTTGTTGTGCAGGACGATATATTTGTCGTCGGCATAAGTCCCCGTCGCCGGCGGATCCTGCATGCAGCCGCCCGAGTAGATCTCCTTGATGAGGATCGTACCCGGCTTGGAAAATTTCAGCGCCACATCGACATCCTTGTCCCCGCCGACAAGGTCGACCTGCTCGATCGTACCGTTGAAAACCGCCGAATCGTCGGGCAGGTCGAGCACCGAGAGCCGGTAATGCCCGGCAGCGACGCGGAACCCGGCGTGGCCCTGCGCATCGGTCAGGGCGGTATAGACATTGCCCGTATTGCGGTCGGAGAGTTTCACCGCGACGCCTTCGCGCAGATAGCCGGCGTATCCCTCGGGATACACGGCCGTCACACGGAGTTCGCGCAGCGCACCGTCGTAAGGGTTCCTGTCGAACGACGTGCAACCGGCCACCAGCAGACAGGACAATATGCAAAATATCTTTCTCATCGTTTTCAGAATTTAAGGCGTACCGTAAGTCCGTAATAGAAATCGGGTGTGAAGACCGCCTTGACACCCGTGGCATACGAAGCGACGAAAGGCCGCGAATTGGTGAAGTTATTGGCGTAGAACGAGACGGAGACATGGTCGCCGATCTCCTTCGTGATGCTCAGGTTGGCCGAAAAATAGGGGTCGTAACCGTCGCCGTTGAAAGAGTAGGCATTGCCCGAACGCAACAGCAGGGAGGAGAAGGCCGGGTCGTTCTTCTCGGCATCGGTAAAGGGATGACGATTGCCATCGAGGTCGATGTAGGCCACAGGCCAGATCGCCGTATAGCTGTCGCCGTCGTAGATGCTCCCGCCGGTGGGGTTACGGTCTTCGTCGACGTTGAAGGCATACTCGCGTCCCTTGTACTCCGAAAGGTTCTGCGAGCGCTTCACGAGCGAGGCTTCGAGCCGCAGCGAGATGACCATGCGGATCGAGGGCACGTGCGTCGTGGCCGTGAGATTCATATCCAGCGCATGCAGCTTCCGGCCGTTGTAGGTGACGTTGGAGCTGCCCCCGTTATCGAGATAAACCCCCACATAGGGGTAGAACTCGCCGCCGGTCGAGGTCGAGGGATAGTAACATGCCTCACCCTCGTTGACGTATTTGGTATAGCCGTAAGCCCCATCGAGCCGCAGCTGCGTGCGGATGGGGTTGATCTGCGGGAACTCCACGACGAACTCCAGCCCCATGCGATCCACGGGCGAACCGTTGTTCTGGTAGGTATTCTTGACGAACGTCCGCTTGGTGGAAGTGGTCTGCATGGCGATCCAGCCGGCCGAAGGGTTGTCCTTGTCGCGGACGAAGATTTCGCCTGTCTGGCTGTCGACGCGGAATGCCGGGTTCGCCGGCATCGTGTAGGCCGTCCCGTCGGGCAGCGTGGACGGCACGCCCATCATGTTATAGGAGAACGGCTCGAAGGAGGCGCTCAGCTTGTAGGGATATTTCGTGCGATTGAAATAGCCGACCAGCGAGACCGAGGTGCCCCCGATACGCAGGTCGACGCCGACCTCTGAATTGCGGTTGCGCTGCCACTTCAGGTTGTCGTTGTAGAGTATCTGGTAAGGCTGCGTGTGATAAACATAGGCGCTCTGCCCCGAGCCATAGGTGGTTGCGAACACGGGCGTATCGCGGTATTCGGGCAGCGGATAAAGCACGTTGAACGACGGCAGCTTCTCGGTGATGCCCCAGCCTCCGCGGACAGTCAGATGGTCGTTGATGCGGAATTTCAGATTGAAGCGTGGCGAGAGGCTCGACGTATTCTCGTATTGCGTATTCTTGATAAAGGTCTTTTCGGCACGCAGGCCCGCCATCAGTTGCAGCGTGGTCGCCCCCAGCGGCACAGTCAGCGTCTCCTCCACGTAGGCCGCGAGGTTATGCATATAGGGGATGTCCGTATACGGACGGGGGCGGTAACCGTTAGGCGCGAGGGAGGGAGTCGCATAGTACTCCCCGTCCCCGACATTACCGTTGGCCCGCCACGAAGCGCCGACCTTGGCATTGCTGTGCACGTCGCCCCAGCTGCGCACCCACGTGGCCTTGAGGTTGGCCGCATAGTCGAGCTGCTTGGAATCGACGTATTTGGTCGAATAATAGACCGGAGGGAGCATCTCGGCGATGTAATACCCTTCCTGTTCGGCATGGACGGCCGGAAGGGAGGTCGAATTGAGGTTATAGGTGCGCTTGCGTGCAAGGTTGTCGGTATAGTTGAGCGACGCGTCGAAGTCCAGGCTCGTGATCCACGACCTGTTCAGCAGCCATTTGAGCGAGGTGTTGGCACGCAGCACATTGTCACGCACCTTCTCCCACTCGCCTTTCTGGGCATCGGGGTCGTCCTCGGTATTCATACCGCCGATATTGGCCGTTACGCCGAAATTGAAACGCAGAACCTTGGCGAAGGTATTCTGGTAGTTGAGCGCCAGCCCCGTGCGGGAATAGGAGGTGTAGGGCGACGTGGGGTTCTTCGTGGCCCGCGTATACTCGACGTTGCTGTTCAGCACCCCGTGGTTCCGCCCCAGGTCGAAGCCCTTCGAGGCGGCGATCTGTTTGGTGCGCGGATTGGTGGAGAGCGTCACCGTATAGGGCGTCTTGCCCTTGCGGGTCGAGATTTTCACCACGCCCGACGAGATGTCGCCGTATTCGGCCGAAGGTACGCCGGTCACCACCTCGACCGACTCGATGTTGGTCGCCGACAGGTTACGTGTGCTGGCACCCGTCGGGTCGCCCAGCGAAGCATTGGTGGAAAGGCGTACGCCGTCGACCTCGACGGCCGTACCGAACGCCGCATTGCCGGCCGTGCTCCCGCCGCTGCGCAGCGAAAAGACATTGTCCTTCATCAGGTCGGGATTAACCGTTTTGCCACCCGGCAGCAGTGCCGAGATGTCCGACGCATTGACCATTTGCAGGTGGTCGATGGCATTGCCGCCGATCGTACGCGACGTAGCCATGGCGTTGGGCGCCTCCTTGGCCGTCACCACGACGCTCTCCAGTTTCAGGTTATCCTCGGGGGCATAAAGCCTGACCGGCCCCATCCCCGTACGCACGTCGACCTCGGCTTCGGTGGTAACGAACCCCAGGCAGGAAACGACAAAACGCGTTTCCCCGGCCGGGACTCCCTTCACCGTGAAGTTTCCGTCGGCATCGGCCACGGCCCACAATCCGGACTGCGGCAATTCGACGACTGCTTGTCCGATCGGCTTGCCGGTATCCTTTACAAGCACCCGTCCCGTAACGTCGAGACGCTGCGCCGACACGACAGCCGGGACAATCGTGCATAAAAACAGTAGTAAAAGTTTCCTCATATGCTTGACCTAACGCAACAAATATAACGAAAAAGCATTACCCATAAACCGTTTATGTTATTTTTTTAACATATAACGTAATTTTTGCCTGCAAAAATAGCGATTCGGGCCTCAGGCGGCAATCGCCATTTATGGGGATTTTCACCGGCCACCCTACCGGGATATGCGCATAAAACGGGGTTTTCCCACCTTTATATTATATAGGTCGGAAAGATTAATATATGATTTTCAGTACTCTGTATTGCATAGTATGTATTTTTTGCTTACATTTGCCGATATTATAACCACATTTATTGGTGTTTGGTAATTTTTTATTGATTTTCGATAAAAATAAATTGTTTTTCAAGATTATATTATTACCT
>ENA-UEOL01001136-UEOL01001136.1-human-gut-metagenome-genome-assembly--contig:-NODE-1136-length-17906-cov-19.989063_pt1 | contig 17906 bp, 14 predicted proteins | sample MGYA00242884_ERZ507884 | MGnify/ENA primary metagenome ERZ507884 (study PRJEB26167, sample SAMN06115417) | human gut metagenome | host: Homo sapiens | place: China:Chongqing | collected 2015-03-06... | reverse complement strand
TGTCTTCCGTATTCCGGACACTGATATTCGTTTTCGTCCCAACAGGATTTATGAAGTACATGTTGACATTTTGCAACGATTTCGTCGCCTTCTACAAAGGGAGCTTTGCAGAAATAGCAGGATTGTTCGATCAACATTCCGTTGTAACTCATATTTTTACCAGTATATCGGGTTACGTATTTTCTTTTGAATAACCAATAGTTGATACCTGGCAAAATGAATTGAAAAATCAGATAAAGCAAGAGAATGGTTATTATACCAATGAAACAGCCTTGAAGAATGGTTTGAAGTGTTGTTGAACCATTTATGATGATAGGATTGTAAATACTTCCTACATTGTAGAGAATATAGTCGGAAGCAACTAAACTGTCACCAGAGTAGCAGGTAATCTGAAGTTTACGTTCCATTCCTCTGTAAATCTTATAATCGGGATTTACATAATTGAAGGTGTAGTTGATATAATTGTTATTAAACAAATGTAGTATGTCGTTTAATTTTAATTGCTGGGTAGAGGTATTGATGAATTTACCTCCACTTTTGTGGCAAATGGCCGTCAAGAAGTTTTGGGATTATTCGTCTGTCTGTTTGTCTAAAATATCTTGTTTTTCCCTTAAAGCATTATCTTCGTTTCCTTTTTCCAGATTGAAATAGAAGATGGGCAATGCTTGCGTTGTATCTATTTGTTGGACAATCTGGTGTTGCAATTCGAAGTGTTTAGAATCAATTGGTTGGTTATGGTTGTAGACCTTTCCATCAGAGAAAATAAACATTATTTTTCGTGCCGGCATAAGAAGGTCTGTGGATAGATTTTCTTTATCTTTCCCGACATATTCAGAAGAATCTTTTTTGAATTCTTCTATTTTGGAAGAAATGGCACGATAGAGGTGTTTTTCTCCCGGTTCATATTTAAAGTAATTGTCCATGACATAATCTGTTGCAATCATGGTTGGGCTCACCTCGTTATTTTTCATGAAGGACACATGAAGATGATCCAAATCAAAGAGCTTTGTCAAGTTCTTTACAATCTGATATTGCTGATTGACAGCTGTGGAATCCAATGTCAGGTCAATTAGGAAAAGTGCGTCAAATTTTAGTTCCTTAATATCCTTCAGCCTGAGGTTTTCGTAACTTTCCAGTTGAGGTTGGGTTTTCAGATTGTAGCTGTTGTCTTTCAGAAATTCTTCTGTCTTGAAATGAATACTGTCGGCATTGCTACTTAGTAACAGTGCTGTGAGGGTGTCGTTTATCTCTACATTCCTACTATTTAATATAAATATAATCCGAAAATACAAGCGTTTGTAGTCAGGCTCAAATTCTATATCTGTGATATTGATGTTCAAATTTTCTTTGTATGCTTTTTTGTTGGGGTTAAATTGCTCGCAACCCGATAAGGCTAGGAGCAATATTAACAGAAACGATATGGTGTGATGGCTGTTCATTGTTACTGGTTATTTTCAGATTAGAGTTTTATTAAATAGTAGGATAGTCATTATTGTCTTTATCCATCATTTCACGGAGTTTCTTTGCGTTCTCTCGTGCTTGCTTGAGTGCTTTCAGTTTGGCTTGCAGCATGTTGAGAAATAGTAATATCATGGCTACTGCAGCCAGGCTATATAGATAGTCTTTTATTCTCTGTAGCCAAGGTTTGTATTCCAAGGCCTGTATTTTCTCAGAAATATTTTTAAGCTCGATGTACTTTTCTTCTATCGGCTGGAAACGAGGGAGAAAGTTGCTGAACTCTTCTGACAGGCTCTTGGCAATGTCATAGTGGTTTTGAACTTCTGCGAACAACAACTGCTCTTTTCCTTTTATTTTTTCGAGTTCGGTAGCCAGTGTTTTTACCAGCGAGTATTCAAATGCCGTTTCATAAAGTTGAGAGTAAGTATTGTCCTGCGTCTGAAAAAAAGTTTCAGCTTCAGCAAAATCCTTCTGGCTTTTGAAGATATGTTTTTGCAGGGCAATAGAATCCAGCAGGTTCTGTTTGGCTAATTGGTAATTGGCTGCGATTTGAAGGAGAGAGTCGTCTTCGGCAATTATTATTTGCTGTGCTTGATAGTAAGTATTCCATTTCGTGTCAATTGCTGTTACTTTTTTGTCAACCTCAGTGAGTTCGTCCGATGTATATTGTCCAATTTTGGCAGAAATATTTTTCAGTTCCTGATAAAAATTGAGCATACGGTTTTCGATTTCCAACAGATGCATTTCTTCGACAAACTCATTTGATGTATTCTGTCCTCTGACTTGAGTAAAAGGCAGAGCCATCCAAAGGCATAGACAGAATAACAGTTGGATGTGATGTCTCAATTCTTTCATACGCTTTATTTCTTTTGACAGGTTTGGCGGAAATAAGTTTTCGCTTTGTTGAATATGCCGAGTGCAGCCTGTTGCTCATTATTTATTACTGTTGCTCGTCCTACGTGTGTTTCAATCAAGTCTATGGCTTGCTTGCACGCTACTTCTAAGTCTTTTTTTTCAATGTTGTCTGAACTAAGCAGCCATTTGTTGGTGTAGTTGTCAATTTTTCTGGCTGTTGTCAAAATATAATCGGCACTGAGGCCAAGCATTGCAGTCTGTTTTTCTTTTATGATTTGGAAGTCACACCGCATATTTTGGATAGTATCCACGTAACAGTTATAAGTTTCTATGTTTGACTGGATGTCCGGACAAGTGCTTGTTTCTTCCATTTTGGGATATTGTTTCAGTAGGAGCGCTTTCATCTCATTAAATATTTTTGCTCCCTCAGGATTATTCAAGTTAGAGTGCGCGCCGAATTTCTGATAAAGTGTGATATATCCCGCTTTGATGTTTTTTACTTGAGTGGCTGCAGCCTGTATCTCTTTTTCCTTTCCGAAGCAAGGATCTCTTTTGATGGAAATATTGTATTTGCGGTTCAAGTCTGTTTGAAAGAAGAGATCATATGTAATCTTTTTTTGACTTGCCTGTTCACTCATGACGAGTATATCTCTAAGAGTGATAGATATGTCGGCTGATTGATAAAGGATGTCAAATGTTTGTTCAATGTAGTCGTTCACCATTTTGTATTCAGTAGGCTGTGGCTGGAGTCCTTCATATTCAATCCAGTGCTTGAAGATGTGTTTCCTTTTGGGCTTGATTGATTTTCTCAGGGATTTCGCCATCTTGTATTTTGCCTTTTCGTCCGATTCCACTACGTAAGGTAGTCTGTCGGGATGGAGTTTATGGAAACGGACGGCATGTGAGTAGCGTACGTTGTCTTGGAAAACGAAAAGTTTCCGATAGGATATCAGGTTAACCGTTAGTCTGTTGTTAGGTTCATTGAAGCTGATTTTTACCAGAAGGTCCATGTCGGTTGTTCCCGGCATAAGTGAGATATGATCTACGTATGGAGCATTTCCAGCTACTTCAATTTGCTTGACCGTTTGTGCTTTCAGGTTACTGCTGAAGCAAAATAGGATAAGGATATATATGACATTATTCAGGGATTTCATGTTTCAGCATTTAAATATATGAGCAAAAATACGAATTTAAATTGAAAAACAATTGTTCTATTGCCTTATTTTAAAGCAGGTTACTGATTGAAATAAATCCATCCTTGAGGTTCTCCTTGTTTGACCACCCATTCTGCCACTTTCAAATCTTCCGGGTAGGGAGGTTCTAGAATGGCATGATAGCGGTCATAAGTCAAATAGTGTCCGATACGTTCTACGCACCAGGCCAGACAGGAATAGGTGTCAGGGTTATTCAGACATACTCTCCCAGCGAAATTTCCGAAATACCTGATGTTGGGATGCCACGGATGGGGGATTGTTTGTCCTTCCTTATCATATGTCAAGAAATAAAATTCGGCAGGTGCATCCACGCAGGGGTAATTTTCTGGCAGGTAGATGCGCATGAGAAAGGTTGAAGCGAAAATAGGCTTATTGGCAATGCCGGGCTCATTCAGCCGTTCAAGTTGTTCGACACCGCAAATGGAGTGGATATGGTAGGTTATCAGATACATAGTGGGTAACCCTTGTTCATTACGCCTCATAATCTGATACTCAATTGTATCTCGTTGCTCAAGGGCACGATCCAGCTGGCTCCATTCATGGAGCAGTCTCCGGTTTCTTCCATTCAAATGCTGAGAAGAAAAATCTTGCCAATTCATGGGATATGTTCGCATGTTGAATACTGTCAGTGTATATGATCATTTATCCGGGAAAAGGATCAGGAATTAAAAAAACAGTATCTCCATTGTTGACGTTGTAATCTGCCAATGTCTGGTCTGTTTTCCCAATCCTCGGTCTGAGCACACGTGTCTCATGAGTCGTAGTATCTTCTTTTCCGAAAAAATAGTCTAAGGGAGCACCTGTCGCGTCTATGGATGGGAAGTCGAAAATGAGCCGTCCGTCTTTTCCGATGGCATGACGCAGATTATTCATCAGGGTACTTAAGGGAGCCTGTGGGTTCATGATGCGGAACCTTACTTTTTTGTCTTTATATACGATGTCTAAAAAGAAATCTTCCATTGTTATGTTTTTGTTTGGATTGCAAAAATAATAAATTAAAGGTTTTCATCGGTCCTGTTTGTCAGAAGTTTTTCTGATTGCTTTCTTAGTTGATCTCAATGCTGACCTGAACCGGAAGAATGTTGGTGCTTCTCACTTCAATCATTTTTTGCAACAACATTTCTGTCATCGGTATTTTCTCCTGAAAACTTCGTTTGATGTAAGGGTCGTTTTTCAGGGATATGTAAACCTGAGTTTCCAGTCCGCAATGGTTGCGTTCTGTGCGGCGGCTGGTTCTGACTCTTATGCTTGTTATCATGTCGTTCGTAATGCCAAATCGGATACCCAGTTCGTTATAACATAAAATTTTGATATCAGCCGGTGTTACAATTCGGTCGTTGGTTGTCAGGTAATAGCGTGTAAGTGTGTTTTCTGCATCTATGTTTTGTACTTCGTCAAAACCGGGCATTGGTTCGGCTACCAATTTGACGCTTGTGAAATATCCATTTGCCAGAAGATTGAACTGGCTTTTCTTGTTCAGCAAGCCATTGACAGTACTACCGTTGGTGACCAGATAATCTATGTGGAGACTTTTGTCTTTGGGATGGAAGCCATTGCCGTTCTTGAGCATCAGATAGAGATTCGGTGTATAAATGTTCGGGCTCTTGGCCAATCCTTCCGACATCTTTTTAAGCAGAACGTAGAAATTGTCCATGAAGTTGCCTTCTCGAAGGGAGTCGATACCCTGAAAGGCATAATAATCGGAGGAAAAGCGATTGATAAGCGTAGTGGCCAATTTGACCAGATGTTCTGGATTGAAACGGCTGGCTGTCATCTTGCGGATTTCAATGGGTTCTTCTTTGAACATTTGCGTATCCTCAGGTCGGAGCAAGTGCAGGAATTGCCAGTTGGTGGAAAAATTATTTGGCCCGTTTAGGCGTGTAATGGGGGAACTGGACGAGAGGGTGGCAGATGCGATGGAAGCATTGGCCAGAATGGTGCAGTTCAAGGATAACAGTTCCTTGTCGAACAGGAACTGGTCGTCAGTACCAAAGAATTCAAAAACCAGCTCCAGCTTTTCGTTCGGTAGAGACATGGCAGACGGAGCTTTATAGGTGTCTATTGCAAACAGCCGTACGTTTTGTCTGGCAAATAGGTCAAACCAGATGTGGCGTGGCTGGAAAATGGGCGATTGGTTGTAGATTAAGTTCTCCAGTGAGAAACATCTGTCCAAAGGCAGATCGGCGTAATCCCACGGTTTGATGAGTGGAAGCGGATGTCCGTTAGCAAAAACTTTCAAATCCTGGAAATGAGGATTGCCAATCAGGAAGGTCATACCGGACAGGTTGTTGACTGGTTCCTTGAATTGCAGAACCACTTTCCAGCGGCGGTTGTCCATACGGACTATTGAGGATATTTTGCTGTTGAATACACGTGTACTGAGAAGCGGAATAAAAGTGAACGGCGTGTCCTGAAGGGAGAAGACTGTTCGATGATCCAGCGTCTGGGTTACAATGCTTTCACTAGGTGTTACTTCTACGGCAGCCGTTGCCGGAAGTGCGTGAGTCCGTTCATAGGGGACAAGCATCTGTTCAAGCTCATAAAGGATTTCGGTCTTAAGTTGCTCGATTTCGTTGTCAATTTCGTTTGCCTGATATGCCAGTGCTGTCAGGAACAGGGAAAAAACCGGGTCTTGCTCAATACCTTCCAGGTGTTCACTGTTGGCACTTTGTTCCCAAACGGCTATGGCTTCTTTGATAATTTCTTTTGCCCTTTGGCGTGTATTGAATATCGTATGTTTCATTTCTGTCTTATTTAAATTATGGTCTGGAAGTCCCTTCAGGAAAGTTAGTTCCACAGGTTAATACTGGTCGTGTACTTGTAGGGAGCATTAGTCTCCACAAGTCTGCCTTCAACAACGATTTGAATCAATTTTTGACTTTTGAGGTATGTCATGGAAACGGAAACTTCAGTCAGTCTGTTCTCGTATTGTTCGATGGCTTTTTTCAGATCTACTGCAAACGTATTGAGGTTTTTGGAGTTCCCTGAAACTTTTTTGTCATAGAGTCTTGAGGTTGAGTCGTCTTGTGGCGATGAGTCATAAATGACTCCTTCTTTTTCGTTGAATATCTCGAATTTCAGATTATTGAATATGAATCCGAACTCAGGGTCTGCACTACAGCCTCCACATGGTGTGCTCAGCAGCAGTTCGATGAATGCGTCGATGGTCATTGACGGATTGGGAGAGTAGGCCAGACGCCCATTTGTTACTTGCAAAGGTAGTAAAACGTTCATGACATACTTTTTAAATTAGTGGTGTAAATTCATCTTCCTCTTCTTCAACTGGTACATATAGAGCATTGTATAGGCTTTCATACAGGTTCTTGTACAGGTTTTCGTACAGCTCTTCCGATAATTCTCCCGACAACAGGCTGTGGAGTTCGGTTTTGAGTTGTCCATTGATATAGTCAGTCAGGCGGATAGTCAGTTCTTCGGAAATTTCAGCATAGAGTTTGGCTTTGAGTTCAGTGTAGAGCTGTTCATGGAGTTCAGGGCGCAATCGTTCGTACAATTCCGCCTTGATCTGTGCTTTCAGTTCGTCATAGTTGATGGAATGGTCTTCCAGAACAACTTTGTCAAGAATGTTTGCTGCGTTATGCAGATAGCTGTCCAGCCAATCCAGCCAGTTGGCTATGTCATATACCGAATAAACCGGGATGGTTGCTGGTGCTTCGGTGTTGGGTCTGACAATGTAAAAGTCTACAGCCTGGACTATTTCGTAGATCAGCTGGATAAATGGGCGTGTCCGGCCTTGAATATCATAACTTTTTAACAGAAAGGCATAACGCTGGAAAGCACGTTTCCCTTCTCCTGACTCCAGATTTGGGTGTTCGGCCAGTAAGCTGACTTTCTTTGTAAGTTGTTCCACATATGGTTGGAAGCGTTTGTCAGACGATAGATATAGACAAGGAGGAATGTAAGATTCGTCAATGGAAAAAATGCCGTCGCTGACTTTGAACTTCATGACCGGGAAGAAGTCTGTTCCCTCCAGCTCACTCAGGGAATAGATGCCATATGTGTATTCCGGTCGTACAAAGGGTATTTCCTTTACGTCGAATTCCAGTTCCTTTTCGCCGAAATTACAGGCCAGGTAGTATTCGTTTCCATATACCAGCGGGATGATTACTACAACTTTTTCGTCAATGTGCAGAATTTTCCCTGAGGGGAGTAGGGCCATGCAGGACAGGTGCTCAATTTCCAGTTTGTTGCGGACAAAGCCACCTTGCGTAATGAATTCAGTGAAAGGTATGAGGCCGAATTCATTTCCGTTGACGGCTCGGGTTGCCGCTTGTTGTCTGTGACGCAGGTTCTCGTCCAGCTCCAGAAAAGTTTGGGCGGAGATTGCCATGCCGGCTTTCCAGTCTATTCTTGAGTTAATGTTCATAATGGGTTCCTGTTAGTGTCAATATGCTGGGTTGATGAATGTTCGTGGGTCTCTGTATTATAATCCAGTGTCAGGGCATCTCCCAAAACAAAGGGATGATTATGATGTTTGATGACAATGGCGCAATGCGTGTCGAAAGGAATGAACCATTCGCGGATAAAATCGGCAAACGGATCTACGGTCAGTTTTAGCTGGTTGTACGCCTCTGTTGTAAGATCTGGGACAATCAGCTGGAAGGTGATGGCAGGTTGCGAATATTCGTTTCCTTCGTCCCATGTATATCGGCCGGTCGTCATCTCCACAGGGCAACCAAACAAGCATTTCAGCAGAGTATGTAAAAAGCTGAAGTCAGCGCGCAAATGGCTGACAAGGAGAAGCAGTGGGGCTGTTTTCCGGATGTATGGGTTTTTCTCCTTTTCCAGTTCGTAGTCGAAATAATATTTAAGCAGCAGGGCCAGTTTTTCGCTCGACAGTTGTGATGTTTCTTTCTCGATGTGAAGGCGGAATCTGAAGTTCAGGGTATCTACAGGCTTGAAGAGATCTTTCAGAAGTTCCTCTTTCTTTTTGAGCTGTTCGTATTTCTGTTCGAAGCCCTTGCCTTTCAGGATATTGTCGGGGGCAATAATTCCTTGGGGAAGCAACCGGAGAAAACCGTCGCGAGACAGACGTACCGTTTGTCTGTCCTCTTCGAACGACAGAATATCCGGACTATAGTTTCGATAGAATGCGCCGGCATATTCCGCTTGCCACTGATCTGTATGATCAGGGAAGAGGTAATTCAAGAGGAACTCCGCGCTGATGTCAAATGGTTTTGGATCGTTCATCATACCTGTCTGCTTTGAAATAAGAAGGTTGAGTAATTTCGTTCATCGGCCAGTTCCACATAACGGTTGCCGTTTTCTGTCCGCACGTGCAGTATGCTCCACGGTGGAATACCGATTTGAGAGAGTGTCAGATCCCGATAAGGGAAGTGACTGTCAATAGCTTTTATCTCATGTTGATAGAAGGCGTGGAAAGGAAGGTGACGTAATGTAGGTTCTTCTTCCAGAAATTGTGCAATGGCGTAGTCTGGCAGCATGACGGTTACTTCTCGGTCGTCTTTCCGTATGGTCAGGTAGTCCACAAAACAGTGGTCTCTAAGGATAATTTCCACATCGTTGCATCCCAATTGCCCGGCCAGATTGTCCAGTGCTTCACCAATCGGGCTGTCTGTTGTGAGGTCTGCTTTTTCTATTGGCTCCCATTGTTCATGCACGGGGCATTCTTCATCGTAACCCGTAAAGCCTGCGATACGTGCAGCCAGGTGTTGGCCTTCGTAGTAGAACATCTTTCCGCATAGCGAGGTTAGTTCTCCACTGGCCAGTTCATCGGGATGTAACAGCTTGATGGCTTCCTGTGCTTCTACAGCACCGATGATAGAGGCGATAACAGGTGTAGTCGGCACACGGTTCGCCTGTTCGTTTCGTTGGATGGATGCACTGCATGACAAACGGTACGACATGTCTTTCAGTGCTTCTGGACCAAGGTTGCAGGCGTAGCAATTCTTGCCGGGCATAAATACTCGTGCTGTGCCTTCCAGGCCGTCTATGCCGCCGTCTACCCAGGGCACACCGACCCGCATGCAAAGACGGTTCAGGTAGTAGCGTGCCCATCGGTTGTCTACACAACCTACAACGACATCCATCTGGCGTAGCAGGCCTAGTCCGATATCGTGGCAGATGTCACACTCCAAAGGCAGAACTTGAATGGAAGGGTTGATTTCGCGGATACGTTTGGCCGTTACGGTTGCCTTGGGGCGACGGGCTTCGGCGTCTGCTTGGCTGAAGAGGATGGAACGGGTCAGGTTTGATGGTTCGATGGTGTCAAAGTCTACAACGACCAAGTGACCGACGCCAAATAGAGCCAAATTCTTCAGTACTTCGTTGCCGAGAGCACCACAACCCACTACCATGACATTGGCTCGTTCCAACCGCTCCTGCTTGAACCAGGAAAGCAGTGGAAACACGTCCGCACCCCAAGTGGGAGCTAAGGTCGGTATCGGGTCGTTTTCTTTCATTGCAAGATGATTTCTGTTGTTTGGCTGTTCAAATGTAGCAAATATTCGGGAAAGCCCCCAAATGATTGAGACAATATTTGGCAGAAAACGTGTAAAAAGCTTTCTTTTTTATATTTAACCGGTTGCAGCCATTCAGAAACGATGGAGGATAAAACGGAGAAAAGAATAGTTATTACCGATATTTCGTAAAGAAAATCGAAGAAGAGGAACGATTATTCCAGTATTTTTCCGTATGTTTGCAAGGTATGATTTCAGAAACAGTACGCATGAGATATGGGTGGATCATAATACTATGGTGCATGGCGGTTTTTCCCGTTATGGCACAGCGGATGCACGTAGAAGATTTCGGACGCTATAAGAAGCCGTTTCTGCACAAGGCATCTTTCACGACCGATAAACGGCAAGCCCTGCTCGACTTTTTTACTAATGAAAAAGGTTTTCAGTTCTTCGTGGAAGATGCGCCCGTAGCCGCAACCGAAGGAGAGGGAATGGTTACCTTGGCACTGCCTCACCGTACAGGTTCCCTCATTATCAAGCATCCTGTCTACGGGCAACTGGCCTGGAAGGTGCCCAATGGTGTACTGAAAAAAAAGAAGCACTATCATGCTTATCTCCATACTGAAAGTCTGGAGAAAGAATTCCGTCAGCAAAAGCAGTGGGCGCTGATTTCGACGGTGCCCGAACGTGCCATCGTTTACGTAGATACCGTTATCCATCCTCTTCTGGATGGAAATCTTTCTCTCTATTTACCATTGGGCCGGCATGTCTGCCGTATTGAGTCACCCTTCTATCAGACCTTGAATGATACCATCGAACTGACAGATATTGTCCGTTTCGAGAAGCGTTACGTATTGCAGCCCTTTTACGCCTATCTGACTGTGGAAACCGATTGGCCCGATGCGCGTATCTGTCTGGACGGGGATTCGTTGGGGCTGCAGCGTGTCGAAACCTCCCGTCTGATGCCCGGGCGATATCGCCTGACCGTCAACCTGGGTGATTCGCTCTACTACGAGCAGTGGCTGGAGCTGGCGAACGCTGAGCGCAAGGTGGTTGATTTGCATGGCATCGAATTGCGTCCGTTCCCACAGCTGGGACAGTCCATAGAAATGTCTGGATTTCCGGATGAGGTTTTGGCTGATTCCATGGCTTCGGACGGCCTTCAGGAGCAGTCAGGACAATGGGCCGACGTACATATTACCGCCTTCGATGTCGACACCGAAATCTGGCTCAACCGCGAGCGGCTGGGACAAGGTGAGTGGCGAGGAAATCTGGCACCTGGTTTTTATGCTGTCAGTTCAAGGAAAGAGGGACTGGACTCACGCACCGATTTCTTCTGGGTGGATGCGGGGAAGAGCGTGGAACTGAATCTGATTTCGCCTTTGGCTGACTATGGACTGTTGAACGTGTCGTGTGATGAAGTGGATGCCACTGTCTTCCTGAACGGACTTGCGATTGGTTCTGCGCCTTGTGTGCTTCGTAATCTGCCTGTCGGCCGTACTTATCGGGTCCGGTTGGTCAAGGGGCGCAAGGCGGCTGAAACGCTTGTCCGCCTGAGGGGGAATGACATTGTGAATGTGAAACTAAAACTGAAATAATAAACATAAGGAATACAAATGAGAATAACTGTGTATAAGCTGTTGCAGGAAGCCCAGCAGAAAATGAACGGATATGCGGTGTATATGAATTACCAGTTCATGCACTTCGGTGTGAAGGCCGAACCGGCTGCTCTTTTGTCAGTCGAAGTGGAAGTAGGTGGTGAGCGGATGAACTTGGAGGACGTGGCCGATGTGGCGATACCCCAGGACGACCAGTTTGCTTTGATTCCCAAGGAGCAGGACTTCCTGTTTGACATCTGCAAGGCTGTGGCTCAGGCACATCCTGATTATAAAATCGGACAGAAGTCGATAAATGAAGAAGAAGAGGACTCGTTGGATGGAGAAGAAGACCGGTATGTTTTGTGTACGATGCCCGAAGTGAACGACGATCGTCATGACGTGGGGATGAATTATGTAAAGGCCATTTACGAGGAAATGACAGCCAAAATCGACACGACTCATGCGGCATATGGAGCGGAGATTATCAAGCAATTGGCAAGTGCCAAGCCTGAGGAAATAGATGAGGCGAAGGAGGAATTCCAGAAGATTTATGATCAGATGAAAGATATATGCAAGTCCTATCGCGAGGAGAAAGAGAAGCAGATAGAGGAAGCTTATCAGGACTACCTGAAAAAGAAGGCCGAGGCTGAACAGGCCGAGAGCGAACGGCAGGCTGCACGCGGCGAAGACAAGAGTTCGAGGTTAGACCTGAGCCAGTTTGTCAGTGAAGAATAATTGACCGTATAATTAGGTTGCAACTGCACAATTTGGCCGCAATGACTGCACGATCGGGCAGAATCGACCGCACGATTCAACCTCAACGACCGCACGATTTTTTCCGAACGAATAGGGGAATACGAAAAAGCCAACTAATTCGCGTACTCTGTATATGAATTAGTTGGCTGATATTAGCTAATTTAATGAATGTTCCCAGTCATTCTGTGAAGTTTCGTATAATTCAGAGGTTGGTTGTTATTTCCCTTGTGAATCGCATGTATGACCGGGCATGTTGATGGAGATGCTGCCGCCGTAGGCGCACATCAGCTTGCAGTTATCCAGCAGAGCCGGCATGTTGGTAATCAGTTGTTTGCCGCCCGGTGCCCAGGGAGCCACGATTACCGGGATGCAGGGCATGGGTGTCAGGACGCCCATCGCGGCCGAAGTGGCGGAGGCCACCATGGGGTTGCTCAGCGACTGGCACATGCCGAAGGGCAGGATGTTGACTATCGGGGTGAAATCCATAATGGTGGCTTTCGGCTTGTTCTGAATCATCGGCCGCAGAGGGACTGTTACCATTAGTGAGGAGGGAGCCATACCGAACGTGCACTTCAGCGTAGCACCCATACAAACATATTTTGCCATAATCTTTCTGTTTTTATCCGTTGTTCGATTTCAGTTCTTCTTCACTCAGTTTCGTACCCAGCTTTGCGGTAGATGGTGCACCAGGCACAGAGATACCTTCGGTGGTGTAGGGGGTCTTGAACGACGAATTAACCTTCAGGTTCTTCATCTCGACTGTTTCGGCAGTGACGTCGGACTTGAATGTTGTCTTGCCCTGAGAGGTCATCTCACCATAGAGGGTTGTCTTGTTGCCGGAGAGTGCAGCGTCACCGCCACTCAGTTGCAGGATGGCTTTGCCGTCCTGCTGCAGCTCGACGGTGGTGTCGCCGAAGAGGCCCACCTTGTCCGAGGCCACCTGTATGCTTTTGCTTCGTGCCTTCTTGTCCCTTGCTCCTGCATAGACCTTCTCTGCCAGCAGAAGCAGACTGCTGCCTGCAGCCAGCTCCTTGTCGGTGCGCTTCTCCTTGTCCACATCCATTGCCTTCACCTCCACCGCCTTGGCGTTGGCAGCAATCGTTCCGGTAGCCTTGCCTTCAGTGTCGGTGGCGTTGAGGTTGATTTTTTCGGCGCGCAGGGTGAACGAGCCCTCCTTGGTCAGGCTCTTTTCTTCGGTCTTGTCGTCTTTCGTCTCGTAGTCCACAGCCTCCACCTGGATTTTTTTCGAGACGACGCGCACGCTGCCTTCAGCCGGCAAGTCGGTGTTCTTGTCGGAAGTCTTCGGATTGACAGTGCTTATCTCCACGTCTTGCGAGCCTATGTAGATGCCGCTGTCCTTTATCAGAGCACCGTCGTTTCCATACGAGGTGATGCTTATTTCCTTACCGCCCAGAGCGATGCCTGCGCCTTGATTGGTACGCAGGTTTCCGTCGCCGTCGATAGAAGTGATGCTGATGTTTTCCGATTGTAGCGAGATTACGGTACCGGTAGTATTCTCCGCGAACGAAGATTTTATCTTGCCTGTAGCCTCTTTCTGTTCCTTTACACTGTTAAGCTGCCGGTTTGTTTCGGCTAGCCGTGACAGGGTGTTGAAATATCCTGTCATGGCCGAGTATATGGCGCTCGAAATGTTACGTATTTCCTTGTGCAGTTCCTCTATATCCATAAAGTTTGTTCGGGTGAGAGTTTCGTCCAGGTTCATGATGTCCTGGTCGAAGAGTTTGTCAATTTTCTTTATTAGTGTCGATACTTCCGATTTGGCTTGTGCCACTTCCGTCTTCAGATTGTTGGTTTGCTCGGTCAGTGCGGTCTCTTCCTGTTCCAGCTTTTCCTTTAGGGTGTCGCAGGGGAGAGTAGCGTTGAGGCTTATTTGTCCATCGGAAGAAAGAGTGATGCCGCCGTCGTTTCCTGCAAGTCCGTACGATGTGAAGACGTCATTGGCCTGCTTTTCGCTCCGGATAGTGATGTTACGTGCTTGCGATACAATTTCCGAAATATCTTTTGCCACATTCTCCTGTCCGTCTATACCCGGGTCTACCGCTATCTGACGTATGCTTGAAGCCCGGCATACAATGCTTCCCACCCCCGAGGCACCTGCACCTACACCATCGAGAGAGATATCTGTACCGCGTAGGATAATCTTGGAACTGCTGCCGCACAGCATGCCGCTCTTGTCTACATTGCCTATGATGATTTCCGGGGCGGATATGATTACGCGCTGGTCGTCGCGGATATAACGTCCTTTCTCCAGATGGTCAATCAGGTCGATTTTCATCTGCTGCACCTCGCTTTTATATCGTCTGATTTCATCCAGGTCCTTTTCCACGTTCTTCTGGAAATCGTCCAGAGCTTCCTGCCAGTATTTGAATTGTTCTGCTATTGTTCTCATACTTCGATGGTATCTGTTGTTATCGTATTCCGGAGAGTATATCCTTTAATGATTGAAGAGGATCACTTTCCGATTTCTTGTAATAATGTATTTCCTTGTTATTGAAATTAAGTGTCTCACCAGCCTTATCCGAGAACAGGATCTTTCCTGAATCTTCACTGGTGTCCCAGATATAGTTGTCGAGCATTCCCGAAAAGTTGTTAACTCCTATCAATCTAACGAATGTTTCTAAAAGGGCGGATCCTCCTGTTTTCAGAATCTTTATCGCCTTGGTGTCATGTTCATAATCTATTTTTTCGCAGAAATTATTCCATTGATTATCATCAGCATAATTTTGTGGCTCAGTTGCATATGCCCGTGTTATTTTATCTTTTCTGGTATAGGCGGCAGTTTTAACTTCTTCTGTTTGCTGGTGTCTTATCAGTATATCAAGGATATCAACTACAAGTTTCCGTATGTTGGCCTTATTCAGGTTTTGCGGTCCGTTTGTCAGATAATTATTGGTTACAGAACCGTTGAATAATGTATCGATGTCTCCACGGATTGTCGCATCGTTATTTATTTTTTCTCTCACAATGGCATCCTGAAGATAGACAGTTCTGAACTCATTCCAGATCTTTTCTGTAGTTAATCGTTTATCCTTTATATTTAAAGCATGTTTGTTCAGCTTGTTCAGATAGGTTTCGATTGGATAGAAATTCCTTTTGTCCAGACGCCATTCGTCCATAACCGATCCCACTCTTGCGGCTCTAGGTTTTGCAGCGTTGTTCATCTGAAATCCGGCAAAGGTACTGACATCTGCAGGATAAAAATTATTGAAATTCTTAAGCTGATCTCCGTTTGTTATGAATACTTTGTATCCGTCTATCACAACAATATTGTTGTAAGCTTCGGTGTATGCATTCTTTTCCCTTAGAAGGAATGCGTTTGTTGCTCTGAAAGCAGCGTCTGCTGCATGAACTGCCTGTATTACATTGTTAATATGTAGAGGTATTCTGTTTGTCACTACATCTTCTCCATGATAAGAGATTGTTACTTTTGATATCTGGTCGGGTAAGATAAACAATTTTGCAGTTTTTTTAAGGCTCAGGTCTTTTACTGTCTGGCGTCCGGCTATCTGTGCCTCTCCTTTACCGGCTTCGAAGAGGAGGTACCTGTTTGACTTTATGCGCAAAGTGCCGCCACAAGGACGAAGGAAAGTTTCGAGTATGGTACGTACCAAACCCATATCGACAATCGCAAATTTCGACAATGATTCTTTACACAATGTTTTAAGAAAGTCCACACCTCCTTTTCTCCACTCGGAGTTCTTCATGTGCCAGAATGGGGATGCAATATTGTTGCCCGAAGAGATGGACAGGTTATTCCCCGCAGCTATTTCTATATCCTTTCCCTCTATGCGTACTTTTCCGTTTGGTGCACTGATGGTGATGCCCGTAAAGGCATTTATATCCACCTTGCCCAAAGGGCTGTCAATGGAGATGGCACGTTTGTCGGACGACATGGATATGGAATAAAGCCCGTTGTCGTCGGTAAACTCAATACCTCCTATGGCTTTCTTGAATTCATCCGGCAGGCCCCATTTAAGAGCCGTAGGGCAGAAACTTCTTATTGTTCCCCATGCTGGCGATAGTCCCTTGAAGGCATCTGTAGAGGCTGGAGGGTCGGAAAAAACTATGGAGTGTCCGTTTACTGAGGAGATGACGCGGGCATTGGCACGCTTGAAGTCGTAAGGGACATCTTTTCCTCTCGAATAGAGCATACCTTCTACGTAAGGCTTCTCTATATTCCCGTTCTCGTAGTTTATTATGGCTTCGTCGCCTATCTGCGGAAGGAAGTTGAAGCCGCTGCTGTCCGAAGCCATGGGCAGTGCAATTCGTATCCACGGTGTGGAGTCTTCAGAAGCCTTCAGGTCTTCTTTATTCTCGGTCTTGCCTTGCCATGGATAGCGTACCCTCACACGGTTCATCTTCAGCGGGTCAGTGTTATGCGTGATAAACGCCCGTTGTGCTTTCGCCTCGCGTATTGTGCTTACATGGGCTGCAGGCGGAAATACTTTTTTATCTTTATCCTCGTATGGTATGGCCTCGATGTGGAGAGTTTCTGTACCGCTGTCTATGCAGCCGTCCATCTGTACCACTACGTATGTATTGCCGTCTATCGTAATCAGGCTGCCCAGCATTATGGGGTAGAAGTGAGAACCCAGTTCAATTTTTATGCGCGAGCGTTCGGTCTCTTCTATTTTTTTTCTTACGTTTTCATAGAATTCCATGCTGAAGGTGAGGTATTTATCCAGGACTGTATTAGTAATGCTTCCGGATGTACTGAACGGATGGATTTCCTCGCCGTTTTTCCTTTCTTCTGTATAGGTGCCGTCTTTGAAGTTTTCCTTCTCATAGTCGTTGTTGGCTGTATCTGCTAGATATTTACTGTTTACTCTGACGGCTACGGTGTTTGTTGCTACATTCACTATAGCGTCGGCTATATTTTCGGAATTGATAATATCTGTTATAACATTTATGGCATAACATCCCGGCACCAGGGCAAAGTCTTCCCATTTGGTGTATTCGTCCTTCTTTGGGAGGGAAACCAGGTTCTCATCCGAAGCTAAAATGGAATCCCGGAGCTGTATGTTTTCATTGTCCTTCTGTTCCGAAGGGAAACATTTCATCTTATCCACCGTGAGGGAATAATTATGATGGCTGTCCGCTATGTAGTTCTTCTTCCATGCAGAGTCTGTATCGTCCGATAAGCTGATGGAAACGTACTCCGTGATGGCTGTCTGTGGAGATGTAATATTGTTATCCTTGTCTCTTTCAATATCCAGTCCGATATGGAAATTTCCGTTCTCGTAATAGAGGTATTCTCCGCAGCGGTTGCTCACCCTTACTAGGAAGTCGAAGAAGGTCTCGTTATATTGTACCAGGTAGGGCTGTATGAATTCTTTATTTTTGTTGTAGCATAGATACGACGGCTTTTTGACGAACCTTGATAAGTTGTGATCCCTTATGTCTTCCAGCCTTTTTTTCTCGTTATCCAGTTCTTTGAGTCTCGAATTTATGGTTGCCGCCTGTGCCTTCTTTTCATCAAGTTTTTCCTGCAGATTCTTTTTCTTTTTTTCTTTTTTCTCTTTTCCCAGGCTTTCTTCCAGAGCTTTAATCTCCTTATTGTTCTCTTT
>ENA-UEOL01001078-UEOL01001078.1-human-gut-metagenome-genome-assembly--contig:-NODE-1078-length-18460-cov-46.599521_pt1 | contig 18460 bp, 17 predicted proteins | sample MGYA00242884_ERZ507884 | MGnify/ENA primary metagenome ERZ507884 (study PRJEB26167, sample SAMN06115417) | human gut metagenome | host: Homo sapiens | place: China:Chongqing | collected 2015-03-06... | reverse complement strand
TACTTGGAAAACGATTTTGCAGATTGCAATCTCCGTCCTTACAGCCATCGCTACTACGCTCGGAGTTACCAGCTGCAGCCTTTAAAGGTAAAAAAGTAAAAAGGTAAAAAGGTAAAAAAGCCTAGCGGGATGTTAAGCCAGCGAGGTTGCTCATTTTAAAAGTAAAAAGCCATAGCTTATTTAAAGCCCCCGGTGCCTGGTGCACCGGGGGCTTCTTGTATTTTGCCGTTAGGCGTTATAATGACTGTTACTCACCCAAATACCAGCCTTCTTCCATATCTGGTTTTTCATCGCCATCGCCTCCTTGATCCATAGTCGAGGCTGCGAGGAGGGTGCAAGAGGTGATGTTTACCACCTGCATCTCTGGCTTTGTATATTCTTTCTTTTTCATATCCTTTTGATTTTAAAATTCTTTACTTAACCATGATTTTATAAGTCTTGCTGCCACGCTTCACGATGTTCAGACCCTTCTGCAGACCATTGGTACGACGACCATTCGCATCATAGTATTCTGCATTGGCATCGTTGCTGATAGCGTTGAGGTTGTCAATGGCAGTAGTGCCATCACCCTTTCCGATGCTCAGCATGGCTGCTCTTGCCTGAGATGCTGTGGCTGGATGGATGTATGCACGCATCGGTTTGATACCCACGCCCTTGCCATCATTCAAGTCAGAGACACGCCAGAACTTATCCTTGCCGATGATGTAGTCGGTGTCTGCAAGACCCTGATTGTCTTTGCCGCCAATCTTGGTGAATGAACCTACGAGGTTGACATCTGTGTTTGTTCCAGCTACTGGCTCTTTAACGATGCCTGCATCTTGTGCAGAAATGCTGAGTGTCTGCTTCCCCTCATTCATCTTGAAGAGCACAGGAGTGCCGGCAGGAATCTTTGCTCCTTCTTCATAACTCTCAAGAGTGATGCAATCATTATCAATACCTGTAAGACGATAGAACTTACATTCTTTTACCTGGCTCAGGTCAATGTCGAATGGCAAGCAGAGCGTTCCCCAGGTAGTGCCAGCATTCATTGTGCGGCTGTAAGATGCATCCTTGGCTGCGAACGGCTCGTAAGCCACGAAGTCCTTTTCATCGTCAAGAGCAAGACTCGTTGCTGTAAGAGTTTCTCCCGCTGCTCCTATCTTCTCTTCACCATTCTTACCCACCAGCTTAGTAAAATAGCCAGTCGTGTAGCTGGCGTAGGTGTGGTCGGTATCGAGCAAGAAATACTTTTGAAAACCTTTGAGTTTTGTACAATTTTTGAACATATTCTCACCATCTCGTACATTGGTCGTTACAAAATTATCGCTGACGTAGATGGTTGTGAGAGCGGTGGATGATTCATCTAACATATTGAACATACGGTTCATATCCCTCACCTCCGCTGTATTGAAGTTTGTGAGATCGAGCGAGGTGAGAGCGGAGCAACCTTTGAACATACCGTGCATATCCGTCACCTTCGCTGTGTTGAAGTTTGTGAGGTCGAGCGAGGTGAGATTGGAGCAACCAAGGAACATATTGCCCATATTCGTCACTTTCGCTGTGTTGAAGTTAGTGATGTCGAGCGAGGTGAGATGGGTGCAGTCACCGAACATACCGTTCATATTCTTCACATTCTTGGTGTTGAAGTTAGTGAGGTTGAGTGAGGTGAGATTGGAGCAGCCATAGAACATAAAGTACATGCTCGATACATTCTTGGTGTCGAATTTAGTGAGGTTGAGTGAGGTGAGATTGGAGCAGCCATAGAACATAGAACTCATATCCGTAATATTCGCTGTATTCAAATATTCAAGGCCTGAAATTGTTTCCAATGATGTGCAGTTATAAAAGAATTCTTTCAACGATGTAGGAGCGTATGTCTTGAAACTCTCTTCGAAAACTATATTCTTGATAGTAACATTTCCTAAAGCTTTGCAAATTTCACCCACATTATTATATTTTTCTACAATGACACTGTTGTTTCCTATATCTGATATATTAGCATCAATAACTTTCTTGAAAGTCAATGTAGTGTTCTTAGCATTGTACTCTGCAATATAATTATTGTCAGAAATAGAGGTCGCTGTTTTCAGATCGTATATGAATGTGCGGTCAGCATTATTATTTCCTGAATAGTCTTTTTGGTAAGACAACTTCAAAGTATGCTCGCCAGCAGATAAAGATTCTTTTATCTCTATTTGTCTCATTCCGCTAATCTCCTCAAACTTTTTGTTATCTATAGTAATAGTGGCTTTATCACAATAAGATTCAGAAGAAACGAGATGCTTGAATGTCAAGAATATAGACTTTTCTACTTTGAAGTTGACTACAGTCTCTGAAGTGCTTCCCTCCACATTATAATTACTTGACATCAGTCCTGTGCTTCCTTCTGGAATTTCGAAGCTAATATCTGTCATTCCTTCGGCTTTCAAGTCCATCATCTGCCAAGGATAACTGCCATTGTCAGTAATGGTAACATCAGTTATACCATCCAAGCTATTGAACAAAGCACAGCGGGGGTCTGTCTGCGCCACCATACGTGTAGGCACAAACAGCAACATGAACAACATCAATGGGAACAGAGCAAATCTACAGAACTTTGCCCCCCCATAGTTCATACGGCCGACATACGACCCATAGGATTGATTATTAAACTTTTTCATAATTTAATATTATATTTGTTATTTATATTTGTCTGCCTATTGCCGAAACTCACTCCAGGAAATACAGGAGGTTTAACAGCATGATGAATATCGAAGCCAGAAATAGAAAGATATAAAACTGTTCCTGCTTGAAGAAATCACGAAAGCTGATGCGAGCCTTCCGATGTTCCTCAAGATACATCCTGTACTCATGTATCATGGCATATACGAAGATAATGCCTAGCATGAGTGCAAACACCCCGATGATAATTAGGGCTAATTCTATCCTTGGTATGGTTTCTAATATTTCTTTCATGGTGCAAATATAGTGTTTTTTTTCAAAAAAGGTGTCGCATTCCTATGAATGCGACACCTTTTTTAACGTATTTTTTCATTTCGCAATGCGTTTTCCTGGTATTTATCGAAAAATGGTTAGTCCTGCATTTTATCCTCTGCGGCTACATTTTCAGCCATTTTCTCCCGTCATTCGGTAGGAGTACAGCCTTCTTTTAATTTGAAAATGCGGTACAGATAGGGACAGGCAGAGAAGCCACAAAACGTACCTCGGCAAGCCAGAGGCGGAAGGTGGAGTTTAGGAATGAAGTGAAGTAGCGTGCCAACTCGTTCTTGGAAATATCCAGCGAGCGCGACAGGATAACCATGGTTCAATATGGTATCCCCCGCCGGCGCACCAGTCTTCCAGCTTCTCGAAATTCTCTTTCCGAAAGCCAGGGGTGTAAAGTTTCTTTATTCTGAAGTTTCGCAAGTTCACGACTCTAATAATTCATTCCGAAGTACCAGAGAGGGATGATGATTCCATGCCCCGTCTCTATATCGTCTTTTACGATACGTCCGTTTTTTACATCCTCTATCTGCTTTTTACCTTTCTTCCTTCCGCCAATCTCAAAGGTATAATCACCAATGGTAAAGTCGGAAACCCTGGAGGAAGTAACGTCTTGTTTTTCTCTCATCTGATTGTAGAAGAAAGTTTCCCTTATGTTTCCTATGTTGGGATTAGAGGTGAGTACTGACATCAGACTTGGGTTATCGACATAAACTTTTTCCACCTTCCCCAGATTGCGCATACCCGAAGTATCATCTCTGAGCAGACCTATCATTCCTGCACGCTCCAGATAGACGAGATAATCAGGCACGTTGTTCTTGCTTACCCCGATTTCTGTGGCGAGGTTCTCTACGCTTGGCTTATAGGGAGCCAACCCGGAAAGAATGACGAGCATACGCTTCAGCTTGCGTGCTGTTGAAGCTTTCATATCAGCATATTGCGGAATGTCAACTTCTACCGTCTGGTCTATCACCTGCAGCATTCTTTGCGTAAAATCTCCCTCTATGGCAAATGGGTAATAGCCATGGTCGAGGTACGCTCTGAAAACAGGCAATGGATGGTCCAACCCCGGAATCTCTACCTGGTGATTGAGTATTTCGTCGAGACTGAAAACTCTGGTCTTGATGCCTTCAAAAAGTTGCAGGTATTCCCTGAACGACAAGCCTTGCATCATATACATCAGCGCCCGACGACTCAGATCAGCTTCGCCCTTTTTGATGTCCAATACCGATGAACCGGTGAAGATAAGGTTCAGGGATGGGTGCATGTCGTAAATTTGCTTCAGTTCTCTGCTCCAGCCGGCATACTTGTGAATTTCATCTATATAAAGATGTGTACCACCCTCCTTGATAAACTCGTCAGCAAAGTCAATCAAGGAATGATTTGAAAAATAGATGTTGTCGGCAGACACATACAGGTGATGGCCTTCCTTAGACAGCTTGATGCGCTGAAGTATCATGGTGGATTTTCCAACACCTCGCGGACCAACGATACCTACTAATCGTCCATTCCAGTTGATTTCATCATATTTATATCTGATGAAATCAAGCGGAGTACGTTTCAATAACTCCGCCATGTATTCATAAAGTTTATTGTCTATCATATCTTGCTCTTTTAGATGAATATCGTTTAAAACTGCAGCAAAGATACAAATAATCCCTCAATGAGGGATGAATTCTTTCGAAAAGTTCCCTCATTGAGGGATGAATTTAATCATTTTTATCCCTCATTGGGGGATTTTTACACATGGTATTACCAAATGAGTTCGTGCCAAACTTGGCAAAAACGCAAGTTTGGCACGAACTCAACTTATAGTTTCAGAAGTTTGGCAAACTCCCAGACTACAATACCGGCGGTGACGCTGACATTCAGGGAATGCTTGGTACCGAACTGGGGAATCTCCAGACAGCCATCGCTCATATCCACGATGTTCTGCTTGACTCCCTTCACCTCGTTACCGAAAATCACGGCGTAGCCTTTGGAGAGGGAAGGGTGAGCCTCAGGCAGGTTCTGGAGCTTGGTGGAGCCTTCTACCTGCTCGATGCTATATACAAAGTAGCCTTTCTGCTTCAACTTCTCTACCGCCTCTTCGGTAGTCTTGAAGTATTCCCAATCCACGCTGTCTTCGCCACCCAATGCCGTCTTATGAATCTCGACATTGGGAGGGGTGGCGGTGATTCCGCAGAGATACACCGCCTCTACACGGAAGGCATCACAGGAGCGGAAAACACTTCCTACATTATATAATGAACGCACATCATCCAGGACTACTATCAGGGGCAGCTTCTCGGCTTCCTTGAATTCCTCCAGGGTGAGGCGGTTCATCTCTATCGTTCTTAATTTGCGCATTATAATATACCTTATTATATATAATCAGAGACGGTTAAGCCTCTGCCTCCTTGGTCTTGTAGGCAAGGGCGTACATGCGAATCTGCTTGATCATCGCCAGAAGACCATTGCTGCGAGTTGGACTCAAATGGTCTTTCAGACCAATTTTCTCTACGAAATAGAGGTCGGCATCCATAATCTCGGTTGGGGTATGACCGCTCAACACACGGATGAGGAGGGCAATGATACCCTTTACGATGAGCGCATCGCTATCGGCAGTGAATACGAGCTTGCCATCTACATAATCGCATTGCAACCATACGCGGCTCTGACAGCCGTCGATAAGGTTCTGCTCGTTCTTGAATTTCTCATCGAGAGGAGCCAACTCGTTGCCCAAGTCAATGAGCATCTGATACTTGTCCATCCAGTCGGTGAAATCCTGAAACTCCTCTACTACTTCATCCTGCAATTCATTAATTGTTGCCATTATTTTATTTCTTTAATTTCATTTACTGTAATCAACTTATAGAGCTTGTCGTTAGGGCGTACCTTATCTGGTACAGGGATGGAAACTCTCCAGCCCTGCTGCGCTGTTTCTACCGGTTTCAGGTCGTAGCGGATTTCATCGGCATGGAGATACATCACACCGGTGGTGTTACCCGTAATCAGCAGTTTCTCGCCCTTGTCGAAGGTAGATGCCTCTACGGCTACTTCTGCCACACCCAACTTAGAGAAATATTTCATCACCTTGCCCACTAGCACCTTCTTCTCGGTAGCTACGGAACCGTAATGCTTGTTCCATTCACCGAGAGTCTGCCCCTGGTAATAACCATCCCAGAAACCACGGTTGAAGACGGTGGCGAGTTTCTCATCCCACTCATCCTTCTTCTCCTCGGTAAAGGTTCCGTCGAGCACGGCAGCTATCGCCTCCTTATAACATTTCACTACGGTATATACGTATTCAGGACCACGGGCACGGCCTTCAATCTTGAAGACGCGCACACCGGCATCCATCATGCGGTCGATGAAGCGGATGGTCTTCAGGTCCTTCGGACTCATCACATACTTGTTGTCGATTTCAAGCTGGTTGCCAGTTTCGTTATCTGTAACAGTATAGCTGCGGCGGCAAATCTGAACGCACTCGCCACGGTTGGCAGAGCGGTTGGCATTAGCGAGACTCATGTAGCACTTGCCCGATACAGCCATGCACAGAGCACCATGACAGAACATTTCGATGCGAATCTGCTTGCCCATAGGTCCGCAGATGTTCTGCTGCTCTATCTGCTCATGGATGTGCTTCACCTGGTTCATGTTCAATTCACGTGCCAGTACGGAAACATCAGCAAAGCGTGCATAAAATTTCAAAGCCTCTGTGTTTGAGATATTTAACTGTGTAGATAAGTGAACCTCCTCGCCCACTTCATTGCAATAGCTCATTACAGCCACATCGCTGGCGATGACGGCAGAGATGCCTGCCTCCTTGGCAGCATCGATGATTTCCTTCATCGTTGGGATGTCGTTATCGTAGATGACTGTATTGACGGTGAGATAGGTCTTGATGCCATGTTCGTTACAGGTAGCAGCTATCTCACGCAAATCATCGATAGTAAAATGGTTGGCTGAATGGGAACGCATGTTCAACTTGCCGATACCAAAGTATACGGAGTCGGCACCAGCCTGTATGGCAGCAGCCAGTGACTCGCGTGAGCCCACTGGTGCCATCACTTCAAATTCGTTTATCTTTGTATTCATGAATGCAATTATCTTTTTTCGGGTACAAAGTTACACCAAAATGAAGACAAAACACAGAAAAATGGAGAAAAAATGACAGAAATTCGATAATATTGACAAATCAATCACGATTATTTGTCTATATTTGCCTATAAATAAGAATATATCCCTAGGATATTCTTCTTTTTATATGAATCCTATCCAGTCTTACGGCTGGTATTATTAATTAAAGTGAAAGCAGATGAAGAATGTTTTTACCTCAGGAATGATTCTGTTCCTGGCAATGACCACAATGGTTAGTTGCACACAAGAAAACGTGATGTTTGAAACAACACCACAAGTCAAGAACCAAGAAGTAAGATTCTGCTTCTTCGAAAGCTCCATTGTGCCTATCGGGCAGGATGAAGAGAGCAATCTTGCCAGAACGAGAGCCGACGGGAGCGAGAAATCGCTCAAGGATGCAAACCTCTACACAGATCTGCAAGTATGTCTCATTCCGAAAGGAGATGAAACTACTGCCGGTTATACCGTAAGACAGGAAAACTGGGATGACGAATTCGGAAACGTCAGCCTGCAGGTGCCGGCAGGAGAATACACGCTCGTTGCCGTAGCAGCAAAAACTGATTTGCAGCAGGAAGAACGAATCGAAGTTAAATCAAGGTATGAAATGACCTTTGCCAACAATATCGTACGCGATATGGCGTATACCCTGCAGGATATCAAGGTGGAAACGGGCAGCAAAGCCGTAACACAGAATGTTTCGCTGAAACGTGCCGTCAGCTGTTTCAGACTGGAAGCTACCGACCCGATGCCTCTTACTACCAATACGCAGGATATCACGATAAGCGGAAGCTGCGGTACGGTGTTCAATCCTTCTACCGGATTCTGCAAAGAAAAGGCTACCATCACCCGAAACTTTTCTTTTGAAGCCAAAGAACACCAGAAAACGGGCTTTCACTATACACTCTACACCCTTCTGACCGACAAAGATGTAACCGACATTCATATAACAGCTACGGCAAAAGACAAGGAAGAAAAAGTTATCAAGACCGTCAGCTTTGACAACGTACACCTGGTTATCGGAAAGAAGACTACCTATACCGGTCCGATTTTTACCTACCCTAACAACATGTCGTTCACGATAAACCAGCCGGAGATTCCAGCATCAGGCTATGACAAGAAATTTTAATAACCCATGGCGTTTTAAGAAAGATTAATGCCACAGATTAAAATCTTTTTTGTATTTTTGCGGCATGGAAAGAAAGAACATTATAACCATAGGACTCGCTCTGCTTGTATTCGCCGGTTGCGGATACAGACAGCAGCGAGCCGGTATCTCAGAGACTGGTGGAGGCGAGGATTATCTTCCGGAGCATATCCACCTGATCAGTACTACGCCCGTCAAGGACCAGGGCAACAGCGAACTCTGCTGGGCATACGGCATGCTTGCCACCATCGAAAGCGAGCACATCATGAAGGGGGATTCCGTGAATCTCTCCATCGCCTACATAGCCCGCATGATGCTGGAAGAACAGGCACTGGAATATTACTTTGCACAAGGAAAGAAGAACATCAGTCTGCGCGGTACTGCCCCGATGCTGATACATTATATAGATAAGTATGGTGCACAACCTTACGACAGCTATGAAGATCCGAAGCACGTGAACTACAAGGTGCTCTGCCGCAAGGTGCAGAAACTGTGCGATGGCGCCATCTTGAAGAAAGCGGGCATCAGCCAGCTCAAGGAGGAACTGAACGACCTGTTTGACGCAGAAATAGGCTACATGCCTGCCAAGGCCGTACACATGCTGGGTGCCGAATATACCCCTCAAGAGTTTGCCCACAGCGTATGCTATCCCGAGGAGTATGTATCGCTCACCAGTTTCTCGCATCATCCTTACAGAGAATACTTTGCGCTCGAGATTCCCGATAACCGGATGCACGATGCCTATCTGAACCTTCCGCTCGACGAGCTGATGCTCCACATCAGGAAGGCGGTAGAAAAAGGACACCCGGTATGCTGGGAAGGTGACATCAGCGAACCTGGCTTCAAGGAACCAAGGAAGAACTGTGTAGACATACAGCCGATGGAACGCCCCGTGACCCAGGCATCGCGACAGAAGGAGTTTGAACAGCTTCGCACCACCGATGATCATGTGATGGAAATCATAGGTATCTTCATGAAAGGCAAGCAGAGATTCTACGTCTGCCGCAATTCATGGGGCAAGAACTGGGGCAACAAGGGACTCATCTACCTATCGGAAGACTATCTGCGCCTTAAGACCATCGCCGTGTTCATGAGCGAAGAGGCATATCTGTACAACCGGTCAGGGCGATGAGGCGTACCTTACTCATCTCCCAAAGACAGCATAAACCTCCTCTCTATATATAATAAGGTATAAGCTTAACTATAATCAGGAATAAGCTCCCAAACAGGCTTCAGAGATAAGAAATGTGTTAAAATGGTTGACATACATCAAATAGCTGTTAAATAGCACGTGTGTGCGCACACATATAGTTGATTTATATCAAAAAAGAGGCTTTTTTATGTGATTTTCTCTTAAAATATTTGGTGGGTTCGGAAAATCGTCGTACCTTTGCATCGTCAATAAGACAAAAAGGTTATTAGGTTTTTAGGTTAAGATTGTTAGTTGTTTTAGGTTATTAGTTAGTTTAAAGGTAAATTTAAGATTGTTTATTCAGAGAAACGGTATTAGTTAAGGTAAAGAAAAGATTGTTTATTCAAGGACGACAAAAAGTTTAGGTTATTAGGTTTTTAGGTTTAAGATTGTTAGTTGTTTTTTTATTAGGTTTTAGTTTAAAGGTAAATTTAAAGATTGTTTATTCAAGGACAACAGGATAATTTCAACAGGTGAGTTGAAGGTAAAAAGATCAAATGTATGGGATAACCAAAGATGACGCCTGAGCAGAATTGCTGCTTCGGGCTCCGTAATGGAAAGGGTAACAAAAAACCCTTGAGTTATGAGAAATTTGGGAATATCGTATTAGAAGAGCGCAATTTCGAAATCATTCGAAGTTGCGCCCTTTATTTTATCCCCTAGGTAAAGGAGCTAGGACATATGTATTACTACATAAAAACTTTGCCAAAGACTATAGCCATAACTCCTTAAAGTACTTAACTCATTTACTCCTAGACTGGAGAAAGTTCAGTTTGAGAAAAAATAACCGCCAAATTATTTTGTTTTACCAACGAAAAGTCGTAATTTTGCAGAAGATATATAAAGATAGGAAATTATGGCAAGACATCCTCTTTGGAACGAAGAATACTGGCTCCTGCTGTTGCAGCTGTACCAGAAGAAGCCCATGGGCGTGAAACCTCTCTATTCGAAAGGGATGGTCGACTTGAGCCTGGAACTGCATATTCCACCTGAGTTTCTGCACGAACAGATGTTCAAACTCAGAATGGTGACTCCGAGAATCAAGCGACTATGGGAGAAGTATGCCGATAAGCCACAGAAACTGAAGCGCGATATACAGCGCATCAGGCAGATGAACGGCTGCGGAAACGCCATACAGTTCTTCGAGGGAGTGGAAGTGAAGGAAACATTCGAGAAAAACTGGGAACCACTGGAAAGTGAACCATCGCTCACCCCCGTGAAACTCATCATCATCCTCGATCTCTACTTCCAGCTCACACCAATCACCATGGTGCCGGAAACACCGGAAATCATCGACCTGGGAAAACTCATCAGGACATCACCGAAGGTCATTGCCGAGGCGATGGGCGTATTCATGTACTGCGACCCCTATCTCAACCGCGAAGATGTGCTGATACACCCGCTGCTAGAAGCATGCAGCGACATCTGGCACCAATACGGAAACGGAAATCCAGACAGGCTTTACCAGCTTGCCAACGAACTAAAAGAATACTTTAAGTAATTATGGCTCAAAAACTCATACAGACACAGGCACAGAAGTTACAGCAACTTCAAAGACTTTCAGCCCAGCAGATGCTGCAGGTGAAACTGTTGGAAATGCCGCTCACGGAACTGGAAGACAGTATCAATGCAGAACTGGACGATAATCCCGCTCTGGAAAGCGAGAACCCAGACGACATGCTCAACGAGAATGTCGCCAATGATGATTCGCCCGCAGATGATGAGTACGACAACAGCAGCGATGAGGATGCCTACGAGGCTGAATCTGAAAAAGAAGAAAGAAAAGACGAACTGGACCAGGCACTGGAAAGCATCGGAAAAGACGACCAGATGCCTGACTACAATACAGACAGATACAACAACCAGGACAGCGCTGACTACGAAGAAATGGTTTACGGCGACACCACCTCTTTCTATGATAAGCTGAAGGAACAGATGGACATGCAGCCGCTCAGCGACAAGGAGAAGGAAGTAATGGAATATCTCATAGGTTCACTGGATGACGACGGACTGCTCCGCAAGGACCTGGACAGCATCTGCGATGAACTCGCTATCTATCACAACATCGATGTTACGGAAAAAGACATCGAGCACGTGCTCCACATTCTACAGACCTTCGACCCAGCCGGTGTAGGAGGAAGAAGTCTGCAGGAATGCCTCCTGCTGCAGGTTAAGAGACTGCCGAGAGGTGTGCTCCGCAAGACGATGGAAGAGGTGTTTACCGACTATTTTGACGAGTTTACCAAGAAACATTGGGACAAGATCAAGGCAGGACTGGAACTGAACGATACACAGGTAGAAACCCTGCAGGCAGAAATCAGAAAGCTGAACCCGAAACCGGGCGCATCGATGGGCGAAACAGAGGGAAGAAACATGCAGCAGATTACCCCCGACTTCATCATCGACACCAATGACGACGGAACGATTACATTCTCGCTGAACCGTGGCAACATTCCGCAACTGACGGTTTCGCCATCATTCACCGACATGATTGACACCTACAGGAAGCATAAAGACAAGATGAGCCGGAGCGACAAGGAAGCCCTGCTCTATGCCAAGGAAAAGGTGGACAAGGCACAGGGATTCATCGAAGCCATCAAGCAGAGAAGACATACCCTCATCGTCACCATGAAGGCAATTATCGACATACAGCGGCAGTTCTTCCTGGATGGAGACGAGGCTGACCTGAAACCGATGATCCTGAAGGATGTAGCAGAACGCACGGGACTGGACATCAGTACCATCTCGAGAGTGAGCAACGTGAAGTATGCCCAGACTAAATGGGGCACCTTCCCGCTGAAGTTCTTCTTCACAGACAGCTACACCACTGAAGACGGCGAAGAGATGTCTACCCGCAAAATCAAGATTGCCCTGCACGACATCATCGAGAAAGAAGACAAGAAAAAGCCGATCAGCGATGATGCACTCGCCAAACTGCTGAAGGAGAAGGGATTCCCTATCGCACGACGTACGGTGGCAAAATATAGGGAGCAACTGGGCATACCGGTGGCACGACTCAGGAAATAAGATAGTGGTATGAGTCAGGAAGAAACCGGGGCCCACTACAAAATATTTGAGAGATAAAAAGAATATATACGTTATTAGTGTTATGAAAGAGAAGAATATCATATTGACAGCACGCATCATGAGCATGATCTTCACGCCCTTCTATCTGCCGATGGTAGGACTGATTGCTCTGTTCATCTTCAGTTATATGTCGCTGTTACCGATAGGATACAAACTGGTGATGCTGGGCATGGTCTACCTCCTGACCGTCGTAGCTCCATCGCTACTCATCCACCTCTACCGCATGGTTCAAGGCTGGACCTCGCGTGAACTGGGCAAGAAGGAGCGTCGTATTGTGCCTTACATCCTCTCTATCGTATGTTACTTCGGCTGTTTTTTCTGGATGGAATACCGCAATACACCTCGCGTCATCAGTATCATCGTAGTGGTAGCGCTGGCGATACAGATGATTTGCGCCTTCATCAATGTATGGTGGAAGATCAGCACCCATACGGCAGCCATCGGAGGTGTGGCAGGAGCTCTGGTGTCTTATTCTGTAGCCTTCAATTTCAATCCGCTGTGGTGGCTCTGCCTTGTGCTGATGATGGCAGGCGCAGTAGGAAGTGCCCGCATGATACTCCGACAACATACGCTGTCACAGGTAGTTGCAGGATTTCTGATAGGCACCGCCTGTGCTATATTGGTAATATAAAGTTTATAATAAAATATAAGAAGAAATGAAACCATTAGTAAGCATTATTATGGGCAGTACAAGCGATCTGCCTGTTATGGAAAAAGCATGTAAGTGGTTGAACGACAACCAGATTCCTTTCGAGGTTAATGCCCTCTCTGCTCACCGCACTCCAGATGCAGTAGAGTCATTCGCCAAGGGAGCCAAGGAGCGTGGCGTGAAGGTTATCATCGCCGCTGCCGGTATGGCTGCCGCCCTTCCTGGTGTTATCGCAGCATCTACTCCTCTGCCAGTAATCGGCGTGCCTATCAAGGGTATGCTCGATGGTCTTGATGCCATGCTCAGCATCATCCAGATGCCTCCTGGCATTCCTGTAGCTACTGTTGGTGTGAATGCGGCTCAGAACGCTGCCATCCTCGCTGCTGAAATGATTGCCCTTGCCGACGAGGAAGTGGCTCAGAAGGTAGAGGCTTGGAAGGCGGGGCTCGGTGCCAAGATCGAGAAGGCCAACAAGGACCTGGCTGAGGTGAAATACGACTTCAAGTGTAATTAATCTAATATGTGATATGCCCCATTCTTTTGGGGCATATCTTATCTTATATATTATGGTAGATTTATTCAATTATACCCGCCGTGCCTCTTCTGTGGCACATATCGGAGCCATCGACCTGGGTGGCGATAATCCTATCCGCATCCAGTCAATGACCACCACCAACACCAATGATACCGAGGCTTGCGTTCTCCAGGCAGAGGAAATCATCAAGGCTGGTGGCGAGCTGGTGCGCTTCACCACTCAGGGTTCCCGCGAGGCAGAGAACATGAAAAACATCAATGCCGGCATTCGTGCCGACGGCTATCAGACTCCGCTCGTAGCCGATGTTCACTTCAATCCTAATGTTGCCGACGTGGCTGCTCTCTATTGTGAGAAAGTGCGCGTCAATCCTGGCAACTACGTGGATCCTGCCCGCAAGTTCATCAAGCAGGAATATACCGACGAGGAGTATGCCCACGAACTCCAGAAGATTGAGGATCGCTTCGTACCTTTCCTCAACATCTGCAAGGAGCATCATACTGCCATCCGCATCGGTGTGAATCATGGTTCACTCTCCGACCGCATCCGTAACCGCTACGGCGATACGCCAGAGGGCATCGTAGAGAGCTGTCTCGAGTTCCTGCGCATCTGCAAGAAGGAGAATTTCCACGATGTGGTTATCAGCATCAAGTCATCCAATACCGTTGTGATGGTTCGCTCCATGCGCCTCCTGGTAGAAGAAATGGAGAAGGAAGGCATGAACTACCCACTCCACCTCGGCGTAACCGAAGCCGGCGAAGGCGAGGATGGCAGAATCAAGAGTGCCGTGGGTATCGGTGCCCTGCTGGCCGATGGCATCGGCGATACCGTTCGTGTAAGCCTCAGCGAGGAACCGGCTGCAGAGATTCCTGTGGCACGCCATCTGGTAGATTACATCGGCAAGAAGAAGGGGCATCTGATGATTCCTGCCGCAGCTTGTCCTTCATTCGACTGGCTGCGCCCTACCCGCCGCGAAACCATGGCTGTAGGCAATATCGGCGGCAGCAACGTTCCGGTAGTTATCAGCAACCGAATCAACGGCGAGAGCACCGCTTGTGAGAACAAGGATGCTACTCCAGACTATATCTACATCGGCAGCAAGATGCCTAAGCAGTTTGTGGCTGGCCAGAGCTACATCGTAGATTACAACGTTTACGAGACGCTGAACAGCAAGCCAGAGACGACTGGTGCCAAACTCTACCCTATCTTCCCTACCATGGCGATGCCGCTCATCGCCAGCATCAAGGCAGACGTGAAGTTCCTCACCCTGCAGTTTGGTACTCCAGCCGAGGAATATATCGCCTGTCTGAAGGCTCATCCTGAGGTGGTGGTTATCTGCGTAAGCAATCATCAGAACCGCCTGGGCGACCAGCGTGCATTAGTTCACGAGATGATGAATGCCGGCTTGAAGAACCCTGTGGTTTTCGCCGAGATGTACCAGTACGGCAAGGAGGAGAAGAGCTACTTCCAGTTGGAGGCTGCTGCTGATATGGGAGCCTTGATGATTGATGGTCTGGCCGATGGTATCTGGCTGATGAACAATGGAGACATCCCTGCCCAGACAATAGATGAAACCGCTTTCGGAATACTTCAGGCAGCCCGTCTGCGCACCAGCAAGACCGAGTATATCAGTTGTCCGGGATGCGGCAGAACCCTCTACGATCTTCGTGAAACCATCGCCAAGATCAAGGAGGCAACCAAGCATCTCAAGGGTCTGAAGATAGGTATCATGGGCTGTATCGTGAATGGTCCAGGCGAAATGGCGGATGCCGATTACGGCTACGTAGGTGCCGGTCCTAACCGAGTAAGTCTCTACCGCAAGCAGGTTTGCATAGAAAAGAATATTCCGCAGGAGGTGGCAGTAGAGCATCTACTCGCCCTCATCGACTCGGACAAGCAATAATTATTTAGGCACGGATTACACAGATTACACGACTCTTTATTAGAGATTATGATATGGTTTATTAGCAGTTGCGCCATAAATCCGTGTAATCCGCGTAATCCGTGCCTAATTTATACCCGCCCCTAATCACTCCCCGCTCCTAATCCATAGTGCCTTCAAAAGTTCAGGAATGAATGTTATCTTTAAGTTAATCTCCACCTCCTTATATGGCTCTTTCACAAAAAAAATGTATCTTTGCAACTGTAATCATCAAAAACTGAAAAGATTATGGCAAATACTAAACTGCTCCTGGTAGAGGATGATGAAAACCTCGCCTATATGGAGAAAAGTTGCTTCGAAGATATCATCGGAGGATATGAGGTGAAAACCACCGTTAACGGCAAGGAAGGACTGAAGGTTTGGCAAGACTTTCAGCCCGATGTCATCGTATCTGATATCGACATGCCTATCATGGATGGAATAGAAATGGTGAAGAAAATACGCGAGGTTGACGGAAAAACCATAATTCTGTTTACCACCGGACTCACCTCGCCGAAAGACCTGAAGGCAGGTTATGCCGCCGGGGCCAACAATTATGTGAAGAAGCCGTTTATTCCGGAAGAGCTTGATGCTCATATACATAGCCTACTCCAACTGAAAGCCGGAGCCCGCAGCGAAAACGCCAGCAACCAGATAAAACTGGGTAAATACATTCTAGATGCCGACCATGCTACTCTGAAAGATACGCAGGATGGTAAACAGAAAATGCTCACCGCACGAGAGGCAAAGATTCTGGAACTGCTGGCAGTAAACAAAAACGAGGTGGTACGCCGCGAAGCCGTATTGAGCCGGTTCTGGGGAGTGGAAGACAAAGACTATTTTGCTTCCAGAAGTTTGGACGTATTCATCAAGAAAATCCGCACAGCGCTGGAAGACGAACCGGGCGTAGAACTGAAAACCATCAGAGGTGTGGGATTCAAACTCATCGCAGAATAAGCATCCCCCCTCTAATAACATCATACGAGAATCAAATTAGAATAAAGAAAAAAAGACAGAAAAAACATCATCATGCTGAAAGCGATATTATACTATATACTATTCCTGGCGGAATATCTCATCACCATCTTCATAGGAGGATTCCTGGTGGGATTCTACATGGCCATAAACATCCCTTCGGGCTCCCACAGCCAGCAGATAGAAGGTCCGGAAGAATCCATCTATCCATTTATAATGGTCATCGGATTTCTGTGCATACTCATTGTATGGTTTACCTTCGGACATTACAAGTTCTCCAGGTTCTCGCTTGGAAAGGTGATTCCTGCCGACAAATGGAAGGCAATGACCATTTGCACCATGCCGATTCTTGGCTTTACCATGGTCTTCTATTCCATCATGAACCTCTTCCATCTCGACTTCCTGCCCAAGCAGATGATGGAGATGAGCTATCTCGGCTTCCTGCCTTACAATATCATCGAATCGTTTATATCAGTCTATATCTTCTACGGCGCCATTCAGGAGGAACTCATCCGCTGCGGCAAGAAGAAATGGGTGCAGCTGCTCACGCTCTCGATCATGATGCTGCCTGCATGCATGATGTCGGTAACACCCAGTGGTGATATCAATGTAGATCTGACTGTGATCGGTTTTATCACCCTCTGCTACTGCAGCTGGATATACGGCAAGACACGCAGCACCATCATTCTCATCGTGCTCTATTTCATATCCAATCTGGTTCCCTTCCATTTTGAATCGAAAGTGCTCGGCATATTGCTCCTGATAGCCGGTGCGGCATTAAGCATAGGCGGATTCGCTGCCCTGAGCAGGAAACTGCCTGAAATGCTTGTGAAAGATGAAAACGAATAGAACCAAAATACTCAGCACCACGGCGCTGATAGCCGTGCTCTGCATGCAGCTGTTCTGGATGTGGAACTCCTTCGAGATGACCGTTCACCAGATGGGGTTTGAAACACCCTGGAACCTGGCACCGGATGTCAGGGCACAGGCCCTGCTCGCAGCCTTTTACGAAAGCAAGTTCACCGTTCTCACCTCTCTCCTCACCACGGTGGTCATCATCCTGAGCCTCATCGACCAGATTAATTATATTGATGAGCAGGAAAGGGTGCGACTGCTGCGCGAGGACTTCTCCTATGCGATGGTTCACGATATGAAATCGCCCCTTACATCCATCATCATGGGAACCAAGTATCTGCACAGCGGCGTACTGGAAAAGAAACCGGAAATGAAGGAGAAATACTTCTGCATCGTAGAAGACGAGGCACAGCATCTGCTTGCTCTCATCAACCGCCTGCTCACCATCTCGAAACTGGAGCACGGCAAGCTGCATATTCAAAAGGCGGAAGTAAATTTGGAAACGATGATAGAGGATGTGGTGGATAAATACAAGGCGAAATCGGCGAAACCGATTCATATCACCACCCACATAGGAGCCACCACCGCCCTGGCCGACGAGGAATATCTGAAGGAAGCCATCAGCAACCTGGTGGATAACGCCACCAAATACTCTAAGGAAGAAATCAATATCCAGATTTCCACCCTAGAAAATGATAAGAACGTATATATCAAAGTATTCGATGAAGGTATCGGCATTGCCAAAAGCGAGCTGAAAACCATCTTCAACCGCTTTGAGCGTGCTGCAGAGCACGAAAAGGATGCCAGGAAAACCCGTGGCGGCTTCGGTATCGGCCTGAACTACGTGCTGCAGGTAATCAACACCCATGGCGGCAGGATAAGCGTAAAAAGCGAGAAAGGCAAATGGTCGGAGTTCACCATATCGCTGCCGAAATAATCTGCTTGCACAGCCATATTAATAACAAAGCTCCCGATGCATCATGCACCGAGAGCTTTGTTTTATCTTATTTCACGATAGAAGA
>ENA-UEOL01001066-UEOL01001066.1-human-gut-metagenome-genome-assembly--contig:-NODE-1066-length-18543-cov-7.090707_pt1 | contig 18543 bp, 16 predicted proteins | sample MGYA00242884_ERZ507884 | MGnify/ENA primary metagenome ERZ507884 (study PRJEB26167, sample SAMN06115417) | human gut metagenome | host: Homo sapiens | place: China:Chongqing | collected 2015-03-06... | reverse complement strand
TTTTTTGACGTTGCAAAGTTGCACCCAAAACAGGAAAAAGCCTGTTGTTGGTTGCCTCAACGGTGATAAGGAACTAATTCACTTACCAACTGTTAGCTGACGGTTTCCGGGGTGCATACGGACAAATCCCGTCTGATTTCTAACAGATATGCTCCCTATATAGCAAACAGTGAAATAAAACACTGAAAGCTATATAGGGAGCATTTTTGTATGAAAGGAAAAATATCACCGGCAATCAAGCAGAAGGCAGTAGCTTCTCATTCTCACAGTTCAGAAGATAGGCTATTGCCTTATTCGCAAAACGATTTGTTTTTATCGTACCAAGTCCTATATGTATGTGTACAGAACGAATGAGTTTCAAAAGGACCGGAAAATCGTCCTGTACAAATATAGCCCGGGGCGTGGGCACAAGGTAGCCGCTGAGTTTCTGGAGGGCTTTCACGGATATCACAGCTACTTCTTTTTATTTGATTGTGTTGATGTTACATGCACTTCACACAAAAGATGCTTCTTGTATAGTTTTGATTGATTTATACTTAGCCGAAAGAGATAGAAAAATTATAGAATCTTTGAGGCAAGAGAAAATGTACAACACAATTATTGGCCGCGCTTTTCCATACCACGCAAAAAATCTTTGTAAATGCCCGGGTCAGAATCGGGAATCACCGTCGCGTGGCAGTTTTTTTCGTAAAATGCAACCGGACCGACGCTGCCGATGATAGCGTAACCGTAGCCGTGCTCCCGCATGGCGGTCAGGCAGCGCAGCAGCAGCGCGGTTCCCACGCCGTGTCCCTGCTCGCTGTCCAAAACGCGTGTCGGGCCGAAAAAGTCCGGTGCGGTGGCATCATAGCAGGCATAGCCCACGATCTCCGCACCGCGGGTGGCGATCCAGCAGCCGCAGGGGGTGTGGGCAAAAGCCACGGCACATTCGCCGGCAGCGCACTCGCCGGAGTGCTCACCCACCCAGCGTAGCACACGCTCACGGTCAGGCGGCATGGCACGGCGGATCTCCACCCCAAATGCGCGGCTGCGGGCAAGGGCGGGGGCTTCATCGGGCAGGTCGTACAGCTTTACCAGCATGTCAGGCATAAGAGATTCCTCCTTGTTTGTACAAGATTTCAGCCATAACGGCAGCGCCATCGGCGGCATCACCCAACGGGGCAGGAAAAGATAAGCTCGGAAACTGTGCGTGCAGGCGGGCTGTCAGTGCGGTACGCAACGTCCTGTTTTTGACTAAAACACTGCCCAGTAGGGCTATGGCACCGTTTTGCAGGTCCAGCGCGGGTATGACGGCGGCGGCCATGGCGGCCAGCTCGTTGGCGGCTTTGTCGACGATGGCGTGTGCAGCGGCGTCTCCCTGCTGCAGGGCAGGATCCAGCAGAGTGGCCAGCGCGGCAATTTCTTTCTTGGTCGTTGTGGGCGCGTAGGTGAACCGGATGACCGACTGCACGCTTTCTGCCCCCAGGCGGTCAGCCACAAGGGCAGTCAGAGCAGTGGCGGGGGCGCGACCATCTGCGGCACGCACCACAGCGCGCAGGATATCCCGCCCCAGCGCGTAGGCGCTTCCCTCGTCATCGATCAGGTGTCCCCAGCCACCGCTGCGTCTCTCGTGGCCGTCGGCGGTGCGGGCGTAGCAGATGGAACCCGTGCCTGCGATGAGCACCGTACCAACTGGTGTTCCCAACGCCCCGGCCAGCGCCGTAACCTGATCGCCAACGATTTGCAACGGACCGCGGTAGCCACCTGCACGGACGGTATTCTCAAGAAAATGGTAAGCGTCCGGGTTGCTGATGCCTGCGCTGCCGATACACAAAGCACCGCAGCCAGCCAACCCACCTGGCTGTGCGGCCAGCCATGCCATTGTGTCCGCCAGCGTTTTGGCGGTGGCAGGCCGGTCACTGTTGCAGTTCAGTGGGCCGAACACAGCGCGGGCGTTGGAGGAATAGTCCGACCACCGAAGCTCCACGGCGGTCTTGGTACCACCGCCGTCAATGCCAACACAGTAGGGCATTATTGAGCCTCCTCGTTTGAAAAATCAGGGTGGGCGATGGGCAGACGCCCGGGAGCGGCGGAGTGTCCGCGCAGCACATCGGCCACAGCGGCCGTACTGCGGGCGGTATACTCATACGCGACTAGTGTGTAGACATTTTCCGGCAGGGAGAACAGGTCGTAGGGATTTCGCAGCGCCACAGCGGCAATAGGCTTGCCGACAGCCGCCAGTGCCTTGGCCAGGCTCAGCTGCTGCGGGTGCAGATGGCCGTTGTAGCTGCCAATGACAATGCCGGTGCAGCCAGCTGCACGGTCTGCCAGCGCGGCAATCTCCTCATCGGTCGGGTCAACGGCGGTGGTCACGCCCTCACCGCCAAGGTGTGCAGCCATCATCGTGGGGAAACTCTGCGCTACATCGTCTACAACATTGCCAACAAGACCGGTGCGGTAAACCGGGCATCCCACGCAGAGCGGATGCGCGCCGAGGTCCGGGCGACCTGCGCGGGGAACATGGACTTCGGTAATGGTAGCGCGCAGCAGCCGGTCATTCTGTGCGGCAGCCTCGGCGGCGTCAAAGGCCGGCGCGGGCGTAGCGGCAAGCTTTGCCTTAGCGGCAAGGATACGGGCAACGCTGGCTTCCAGTTCGGCGCGGTCAAGGCGGCCGTCCGCAAGGGCTTCGGCGGCAGCGGCAGCAGCCTCGCCGGAAAGGCGGGTGGTGTGGGAAATTAGCACGAGATCCACGCCCGCGTTCATCGCGGCCAGGACGCCGTTTACTGTGCCGAAGAATTTCTGCACGGCCTGCATCTCCATGCAGTCGCTGGTGACAAGACCGGTGAATCCCATCTCACCGCGCAACAGGTCGGTGACGATGCGGCGTGACATCGTGGCGGGCACGCCGCTGTCGTCCAGCGTTGGGAAAAGGATGTGTGCCGTCATGATAGCGGGAACACCGTCGGCGATGACCGCGCGGAAAGGCGCAAGCTCCATTTTTTTCAGTTCGGTGCGGGGCTTGTCCACGCAGGGCAGTGTCAAGTGGCTATCCATCGAGGTATCGCCGTGACCGGGAAAATGCTTAGCAAGGCAGAGTACGCCGCCGTCCTGCAAGCCGCGGATCATACCGGTGGCGTATTTTACTACGGTGCTGGGGGTGTCGCCGTAGCTACGCACACCGATGATGGGGTTGGCGGGGTTGCAGTTGACATCGACGCTGGGGGCAAGGTCAAAGTTGATGCCAAGGCTACGCAGCTCTGCACCGGTCAGCTTGCCCGCGAGGTAGGTGTTGCCGGGGCCGCCGGTGGAAGCCAGTGCCATAGCGCCGGGTACATTGACACAGTCCTCGGACAGGCGGGTCACGACACCACCCTCCTGATCGACCATGATGAATGGATCATAGCCAGTCTCTCTGCGGATAAGTTCTGTCAGATCCGCGCAGAGGGTGCGCAGCTGGGCTGCATCGCTGATATTCTCGCGGAAAAGGATGATGTTGCCGATTTTGTATTGCCGGATGACCTGCACCAGCTCCGGAGTGATGGCTGTACCGGGAAAACCGGCGACAAGCCGCTGGCCAATCAGAATTTGGTTTGTCATATGTGGTGACTCCTTACTATGTATGTAGAGGGCGGGGGTGCCAGCCCGCTGCAATGAATTTACTCGTACAAATATGCTTTCGCTGCGCGGGCTTTAAACGCAGCAGACTCACGCTCCCAGCGGGTCATCAAGGCGTCAAAATCCGGCCATTCCCCGGCCAGTACATCGCTGCCTGTCAGACGGTTGATGGGCAAAAGCACGTGCTCGTTCTCGGGCTGCCGCAGGGCAAATGCGGCGGGATACATTTCCCTGATGGCATACAACAGCGCTGTACCGGTGCGGATCGTGTCAAATGCATTAGTGTCGGTCAGGTGGATGTGCACACCCTCGCACCGCTGATTTGCGTGCTTCGATGCGCTGGGTGTGAAATACGCCGCTGTGAATGCAACGCCCGGCAGCTTCAGCTCGTTCATTCGCGCCGTCAGTGCTGCACCGTTGATGAACGGCGCACCGATTAACTCAAACGGGGCAGATGTGCCGCGCCCCTCGGACAGGTTTGTTGCCTCCGCCAAGCAGACACCCGGGTAGAGAAGTGCGGTCTCAAAATGCGGGATGGCCGGGCTGGGCATCATCCATGTAAGACCCGTCTCGGGGAAAAGCATTTTACGCCGCCAGCCTTGTACCGGCAGAACGTGCAGCGTGCAGCCGATGCGCTGTTCCTCGTTGGCCAAGCGGGCAAACTCACCGGGGGTCAGGCCGTAGCGGGTCGTCAGCGGATAGACGCCGACAAAGCTCTCAAACCCAGGCTGCAGCATGCCGCCCTCGATCTTGCCGCCTAAAGGGTTGATGCGATCCAGCACAACCAGCTCCTTGCCCGCTGCCGCGCAGTCTCGCATGACGTAGAGCAGCGTTGAGATGTAGGTATAAAACCGTGCGCCGATGTCCTGAATGTCATAAATGACCGTATCTACCAAGTCCAACATTTCGGGTGTCATATGCTGAGAGTCCTTGCGGTACAGGCTGTACACCGGCAGCCCGGTGGCAGGGTCGGTGTATGTCTCCACCGTCGCACCCGCGTCGTGGTCACCGCGTACACCGTGCTCTGGCCCGAACAGCGCTGTCAGCGGAAACTGCGAGTGGATGGCATCGATGCCCGGAGCCAGCGTCCGCGTAACGCCGGATGTGGATGTGATCAGACCGAGCCGCCTCCCTCTGAGCCAGGGCGCGGCGTCTGCCAGATGGTCAAGACCGTTCAAAACCATGGGGATACCTCCTATTGCGGTACAATGCTGTGAAATTTTAGTTCGAGCCTGCTTGTGCAGGGAGAAATGCCAAGTAATGCGCGTGGCAAAAATATTTTTTAAACACAAACAGACAAATTACTACTTGCTAAACCTATTATATTCGCGCTATAATAAAAAGAAAAGGGGTTTACTGAAATTTTGTTTCGGACTTTTTGCCGGAATTTTCGGCAATTTGTACAGCCCGGAAAGAACGGATCAGAAAGGAAGGCTTAACACGATGTTCAACTTGAACAATGATACAAAAAAGCTGGCCATCGGTTTGATGAGCGGCACCTCTGCCGATGGCATTGACGCCGCACTGGTGGAGATCAGTGGCTGCTCTACAACTACGAAGGTGCGCCAGCTGGCTTTTGTCACGCTGCCTTTTACCGATGCCGTGCGCAACCGCATCCTGCGGGTGGCGGCAGGGGATTTCGGAGGCAGCAAGGAGCTGTGCCTTCTGAACTTTTTGATGGGCAGGCTCAGCGCTGACGCCTGTCTGGCCGTCTGCGCGCAGGCCGGTGTTGACCCCCACAGCATTGCCTTTGTGGGAAGTCATGGGCAGACGGTCTACCATGCACCGACAGCGGAGGAATATTGTGGATACAATGTCAACGGTACGCTGCAAATCGGCGAAGCATCTCTTATTTGTGAGGCACTTGGCTGTACGGTCGTCAGCGATTTCCGTGTGCGGGATATGGCTGCGGGCGGTCTTGGCGCGCCGTTGGTGCCCTACACCGAGTACCTTTTGTACCAAGACCCGGCACGTACCGTGGCGCTGCAAAACATCGGTGGCATCGGCAACATCACGGTATTGCCAAAGGGCGCGGGGTTGGAGGGAGTTTTTGCCTTTGACACCGGCCCGGGAAACATGGTCATTGATGCGCTGGCCGCACGGCTGACGGACGGAAAAGCTCGCTATGATGCAGGCGGCAAAATGGCTGCCTCCGCCCATGTGAATGCCGACTTGCTGCGGTGGATGCTGCAGGATGACTACCTGCAGACGCCGCCACCCAAAACCACCGGGCGCGAGCGGTACGGCGCGGCCTATGTGGAAGCACTGATGCAGCAGGCCGCTGCACTGGCTGTCAGCCTGCCGGACACGCTGGCTACGGCCACCCGCTTCACGGCGGAGTGTATCGGTGCAGCGGTGCGGGATTTCTGCCCCATGCGGCCCGATTGGCTCATCGTAGGCGGTGGCGGCAGCATGAACCCTACACTGCTGGCTCACATTACAGACTGTCTGCCCGGATGCGAGGTGCTGACCAACGAGCAGTTGGGGCTGGACAGCAACGCAAAAGAAGCTGTTGCCTTTGCCGTGCTGGCCAATGAAACTCTGTACGGCCAGTGCAACACCGCCCCCGGCGCGACCGGTGCAGCTCATCCTGTGGTAATGGGCAAAATCAGCCAGTAATGATCAAGGAGGGAGCAGCCATATGACCAGTATTGAAATCCGCGTGCGCGACCTGTACGAGGATCTGAACGTGAGCGAAAAAAAGGCAGCAACATTTTTTTTGAACTATGTGGACAGCGTATTTGCGATGCCCATCGCCCAACTGGCCAAGCAGGCAGACACCACGCAGGTGGCGTGGGTGCGCCTGTGCAAACGCATCGGCTTTGATGGGCTGAAAGATATGAAAAAAGCCCTGTTCAACGAGTTGAATGAAGCGAAGGACACCGGCGTCCAGAGGGAGAACACCGGCTTTTTTACCGATATACGCGACTATAACACCGTGACTGAGATGGCCGAGGCCGTAAAGACCAGCAGCATTTGTGCCATCGAGGACACGATCAAGCTGCTGGACTCCGCCAGCGTTGAGAAAGCGGCAAGCAGCATCATCCATGCGGACACCGTGCGGCTGTTCGGCGTCGGTGCATCGGGGCTGGTGGCGCAGGATCTGTACTATAAACTCATCCGCGTGGGCAAGTCTGTGGTATTTGCGCAGGATCTGCACATTCAGCTGACCTACGCCGCCACCATGGGTAAAAATGATGTGGGTGTGTTTATCTCAAACACCGGTGCAACACGGGAGGTCATGGAGTGCCAGCGCTTAGCTCGTCGGCAGGGCGGCATGACACTGGCGCTGACGCGATTTGATCAAAGCCCACTGGCGCAGGAGGCGGACCTGTGTCTGTACACCTCATCACCGGAAATTTCCCACCGCAGCGGCGCTATGAGCAGCCGCATTGCACAGATGTGCGTGGTGGATGTGTTGTTTACCGCCGTAGCGCGGCAGAATTACCCAAAGGTAGAAACCGCACTGGAGAACAGCTATAAAAGCTGCATGACCCATAAGGTACAAGCTGGGGAAGTGTGACAGGAACATTACCCCAAAAAATGCTTCATTGCTCTTGTCAGGGCATCATTCCAGAAAAACCAGTTATGGTCACCGGGCGCTTCGTACCATGTCAGCGGCCAGTCCATGCCCCGCAAATGATCTCGCAGCCGCAGATTGTCCGCAAATAAACCGTCCTGTTGGCCGCATGCCAGAAAGACCTCTGGCATGCGGCCTTTTTGCGTGCCATCGGCAAAACGCGTTGCCAGCGCAAACAGATCGTCCTCCGGAGGCACAACGCCGCCACTGAACAGAGCCTGATCCTCATGCCAGCGGCTGAACGTCGGCAGTTTGGCTTTGATATCTGCCACCGATGAGAACCCGGCTGCACCCGCATACTGCTGCGGCGCGGTCAGGGCACATTTCAGCGCACCATAGCCGCCCATAGAAAGCCCCATGATATACGTTCGGGCCGGGTTGGGCTGAATACCAAAAAAGCGGTGCACCATCGCTTGCAATTCCTGGTTGACGTAGGTGAAATACTTTGGCCCGCAGGCCATATCCGTGTAAAAGCTGCGCTGTACCTCGGGCATGATAAGGATCGCGCTGTGGGTGCGTGCCAGATGCTCTGCCTGTGTGTAGCGTGCCCAACCGGTACAGTTGTCCGTCAGCCCATGCAGAAGATAGATGATGGGCGCGGTGTCAAGGTCGTCAGTATCGGGCATTGTCACCAGCACCGATGTGGTCATACCAAGGCTTTCGGACATAAGGTCACAACGAAAAAAGGCCATATAAGCTCCTTTTGTTTACATCATTCGGCCACACACCGCGCGCATGGCAGGTTCTGTGCGATCCCATGCGCTGATGGTCGCAGCGGCAAAGGGATAGAAGGTCAATGCGTCCGGTTCTGCCAACGATATTGCGATAAAACGCTTATTTTTATGCGCCAGTGCGGCCGCCGCAGCGGCGGCTTCCTCCCCTTCGGCACGCAGGCCGAAAGCAAACACCACGGCGGGGGCGGCCTTGCAGGCATCCGCCAGTGCGGGCAGTTCGTCCACCGTGTGGTACATGGCGCTGTGACCGTGCAGCAGCCGCGCGGCCAGCGGGGCAAAGCTCTCGGTGATGCGGTCACCCTCGGTTACGCCGATGCCTGTGCCGGACGCCCGCGCGATGAACAGCGACCCCTCCGGCAGCGGCAGCAGACCTTGCGGGTCGCAAACCTCGATACCGGTGTCGGCCAGCGCATCGGCAAAAGCGGCGTGTTCGGACCAATCCTGCACGGCAATTTCGGGATCCGGTGTGGTCCAGTCCAACGCCAGCTTGCAGGCCAGAATGCGCCGCACGGCTGCGTCCACGACTTGCATCGGCAATGTGCCATCTTCCACCGCAGCCCGCAGTGCCCCGATACAGGGTGTTTGCACATCGCGGCCATTGGGGTCGGCATTGTCACCGCCGTTGCCGGTAATAAGCAGGTCACATCCGGCCAGCGCCGCCAGCACCGCCCCCCGCGGTGCGCCGTAGCGGTCCACGATGGCGTGCATTTGAAGTCCATCGCTGATGACAAGGCCATTAAAGTTCAGCTTGCCCCGCAGCGTGTTGGTAATGATAGGTTTGGACAATGACGCGGGCATGCCCGATGCGTCCAGCGCAGGATAGCATACGTGGGCGATCATCACGCTGGCCAGTTCCTCCGCCATAGCGCGGCGAAAAGGCGTCATACAGCGCATCAGCACGTCGGAGGGCGTATCGTCCACCACAAAGCCGAAATGAGTGTCCAGTCCGGTCTGCTCGTGCCCGGGAAAATGCTTGCCACAGGCTAAGACCCCAGCATCACGCAGACCGCGAGCCATGGCGCAGCCGTACTGCGCAACATCGTTGGTTGTCGTACCGTAGTATCGGCGCTCAGCCGAGCCGGTCAATGTGTCCAACACCGGCGCAAGGTCAAGATTGATGCCCAGCGCCCGCAGTTCATCGCCCATGATCCGGCCAACTCGATAGGCATTGTCAGCATCGCCGGTGCGGGCTACGACCATCGCGCTGGGGAATACGGTGGCCTCGCTGCGCAGCCGGGTCACGCAGCCACCCTCCTGATCAATAGCGATAAGCGCTGGCAGACCGGTGGCAGCTTGAATGGCTGCTTGGATTTCGGTGTTGAGCCGGGCTAAATTTTCCCGCCCTGCGCAGTTTTTGCCAAACAGAATAACATTTCCGATATGGTTTGCGCACAGAAATTCACGTGTGGCATCGTTCATTTGCGAAACTTCGATACTTGCAAGTATCATCTGACCCAGCTTTTCGTCGATCGTCATGCGGGAGAGAATAGCGTCAATTTTTGTGGGCATGGTCTACCTCCGTGGTGGTGCAGGGGAGGGGCAATCCCCCTCTCAGACAGATTCATACAGCCGACAGCACAGCTGCTTGCGCAGCCCCGATAATGCCGGCAGTGTTACCAAACCTGGCAAGGCGCAGCATGGGTATGGTGTTGGGATGCAGTGACAGCAGCGCGTTGCGGCAGGCATCCAAAAGAAAATTCCCCGCGCCGCTGATGCCGCCGCCGAGGACAACGACCTCAGGCGCAAAAATCGAATTCAACGATACGATACCAATGCAGACTTCCCGTACATAGCGGGCAAAAATGTCTTTGGCGTCAGCGTCACCGCGCTTGGCGCGGTCAATCAACTCTACCGGTTCTTCTCCGCCTGCCATCCGACGCAGCGCAGTGGCCGAAGCGTATTTTTCATAGCAGCCGCACTGTCCGCAGGAGCAGGCCAGCCCATCGGCGTGGGTGATAGTGTGACCCAACTCGGGCGCAAGACCGGTGGGGCTGAGCCAGCACTGACCGTTCAGCACAATACCGCCGCCGATGCCCGTGCCCAGCGTCAATAAAAGCCCTGTCTGCACGCCTTGCAGTGCACCGCCGTGCAGCTCGGCCTGCAGGGCAGCGTGGCCATCGTTGATAATCGTTGTGGGCAGACCCACTGCCTCGTGTACAAGTGCGGCCAGCGGCTCATCTGTCCAGCTGAGGTTGTTGGCCGTCACAAGGCCGCCCGCCACCGTGCCCGCTGCACTAATGCCGATGACATCGGGGCCGAAAGGGGAAATTTCAGCAGCTATCCGTGCGGCTGCATCGGAGGCTTTTGCGGGGGTTGGACAGCTCCACTTGTGCAATATTCGCAAATCATCGTCGAAAATTCCGAATTTGATCGTGGTCCCGCCAAGGTCGATGCCGGCAATTTTCATGGCAGTTTCCTCACAATCTCAAATGTTGCTGACAGCCAGCTGACCGCCTTGCCAGACATACTGTACCCGCCAGTCGTCGCTCCATGCGACACAATCGGCGAGGCAGCCGGGGGTAAGTTCGCGGCGCAGTCCAAGGCAGGCAGCGGGCAGGGTGGACGCCATGCGGCAGGCCTCGGCGGCAGGGATGCCAACGGATTGCAGATTGCGCACCGCGCCATCCAGATAAACACCTCCGCCATCCAGCGTTCCATCCGCGCAGCGACTGACGCCGTTTTGCACGATGTAGCCCTGCCCATTGAAGGTATAACGCCCATCGCACAGGCCGTGGGTGGCCACACTGTCCGATACGGCGATCATCCGATCCGCGCCTTTTATCTTATAAATCAGCTGCAATGTTCCGGGGTGTAGATGGACAAGATCGCAGATGCACTCGGTGGTAACACGGTCGTCCAGCAACGCAGCGGCCACAACGCCGGGATCGCGATGGTGCAGCGGCCTGCAAGCGTTGAATGTGTGGCACAGTCCTGTAAAGCCTGCGTCAAAAGCTCGCTGCGCGGTGGAAAAATCCGCATCCGTGTGTCCGGCCTGCACACGCACTCCGTGAGCTGCCTGCGACTGCCCCAGCGTGATGGCCTGTGGCAGTTCCGGCGCAAGAGTGATCTGGCGGATGATATCCTCATACCCCTGGGTCAGCTCTCGATAGGCGGCAGAGGATGGGATACGCAGCGCAGCAGGTGGCATTGCCCCCGGGCGGACCGGGCTTAAAAACGGCCCTTCCAGATGTACGCCGATAATGCGCGTTCCGGGCAACTGACCGACAGCCTGCTTTTGCATGGCGTCCTTTACAACACCCAGCGCTCGGCGCATGACGGGCAGCGACTCCGCGCCCAAGGTAAGCAGCACCTCGGTTACGCCGCAGCGCAGCATCGCCGCAAGAAAATCGGGAAGTGGGTGCACGACCTGCTCAGGATCAAAGCCCTGCCCGCCGTGGCAATGCAGATCCACAAGACCGGGGGTAAGAACATCCACTGCAAAATCAGCCGGACCGCCGCCGGCAATGGCAGTGATCCGACCATTTTCGACGGTTACAGTTTTATCCGTCAGGAATGTGCGCCCGGTCAAAAGCTTTTTTGTAAAAATTTTCATGGCAGGTAAATTCCGTTGCAGATAGGTCAGTTTACCCTTAACGCTTCAGCAATCCGACCTTGGGTCTGAGCAAGTCGTGCTTCCGCAGCGGGGGCGTCAATACCGCGCAGGATCATCAGAATTGCGGTCTTGGCGCTGTAATTGCACTGCTCCAAGGCAGCGCAGGCAGCGGCGGTGTCAGCGCCTGTGGCGGTACGCACGATACGCACGCAGCGTTCCACCAGCTTTTCATTGCTGGCGCGTACATCTACCATCAGGTTGCCGTAAACCTTGCCAAGCTTGATCATGGTGGCGGTGGAAAGCATATTCAGCACCATTTTTTGCGCTGTACCGCTTTTCAACCGTGTGGAACCGGTGACGACCTCCGGCCCGGGGCTGGGGGAGATGCCAATGTCAGCGCTCGTGTCCACCTCGCTGCCGGGGCAGCAGGTCACGCTGATAGTCGCCGCGCCAAGGCTTTTGGCGTAGGCTATTGCCCCCAGCACATAGGGAGTGCGCCCGCTGGCCGCAATGCCACACAGCACATCCTTGCCGGAAAAATGCAGTTTTTCCAAATCCTCGCGACCAAGGTCGCGGTTATCCTCCGCCCCTTCGACCGGCACAAGCATGGCACTTTGACCGCCCGCAATGACGGCGTCCACCATGTCGCGCCCGGCACCGAAAGTGGGCAGACACTCAGCAGCGTCCAGCACGCCCAACCGCCCGGACGTGCCGCAGCCGCAATAAATCAGCCGCCCGCCGCTTTGCAGTGCGGTGTAGATTACATCAACGGCCTTGGCGATCTGTGGCAGCACCGCCTCGACCGCAAGGGCGACCTTTTTGTCCTCCTGATTCATCAGGCGGACGATTTCAAGCGTTGAGACCTCGTCAATATGGCTGGTAGCGGGGTTTCGCTGCTCGGTAGAAATTGAATCAAGTTTTACCATAAACGTTTCCTCACATTCGGCAGGGATTGCCTCTGCCAGCTTATCCTGGGACAGCACCGCACAATTCCCGCCTAATGGCTTTAAGCACCCTCCGGCGGCTGCGGCACTTAGAATTATGCGGTATTGCCTTAGCCCTTAACGCCGCCGACAGTAAGGCCTTTGACAAAGTATTTTTGCAGGAAAGGATACAGAATGATAATAGGCAGCGTTGAGACGATGATGACAGCCGACTTAATGGCAATGCCCAAAGACGTCTTGTCTGCCGAGCCTGCGCCATCACCCACCATGGCCGTACCATTGACGATGTTGCGCAGGAACAGCATGACGGGATACTGATCTTTGTTGAGGTATATCAGAGAGTTGAACCAGTCGTTCCAGAAGAAGACCGCGTAGTACAGACCCACCGTAGCGATGGCCGCCGTAGACAACGGCACAACGATGCGGCGCAGGATGCCCCAGTAGCCAAGGCCGTCAATGAGGGCCGCCTCCTCCAGCTCATGGGGCAGTCCTTTAAAGGCGTTGACCATGATGATGAGGTTGAACTGGCTGATGCAGAATGGCAACAGCATGGCCCAGCGGGTGCCGGTCAGATGCAACGAGGAGACAAGCAGGTAGTTGGGGATCATGCCGCCGGCAAAAAACATCGATATAACAACAAGTTTCATAAAAAATTTGTGGCCCAGCAGGTAATCTTTGGAAAGGGGATAGGCGAACATGATGGTCATCAGCATGGCTATGGCTGTGCCGCAGATCGTGTAGAAGAATGTATTACCGTAGGCCTGGAAGAAGTTCGGGTAGGTGAAGATCTGCTTGTAAGCGTCCAGATTGAAGCCCACCGGCCAGAAAGAAACCTGATTGTTAATGATTGCTTTCGAGCTGGAGAAAGACAGCGCTGCCATATACACAAAGGGCAGGAAACAAATCAGCAGCGTAAGGATCATGACGAGGTTCACAACGCCGTCAAAAACGCGGTTTTCTGTTGTTTTATAGTATCTACTCATTTTGCTGCCTTTCTTAATACAAGCTCTCGTCCGTCAATTTTCTACTGATCGCGTTGGAGCCGGAAACCAGAATCAGACCGATAATGCCGCCGAACAGACCGATGGCCGTTGCGTAGGAGTAATTCTGATTTTGCAGACCGGTGCGGTAAACAAGGGTGTCGATGATGTCACTGACGCCGGAGTTGGAGGGCGTGTACATCAGCAGGACCTTCTCATATCCGATGCTGAGCATACGGCCAACGTTCATAATCAGCATGACCATGATCGTCGGCATGATAGAGGGAATCGTCACATGGAATATCTGCTGGATGCGGGTCGCACCGTCCATCTCGGCAGCTTCGTACAAATCGCTGCTGATACTGGTGATGGCGGCCAGATAGATGATAGCCGTCCAGCCGGTGTACTGCCAGGACTCCGAAAGGATGTACAGCGGGCGGAACCAGCTGGATTCATTCATGAAGTAGACGGGTGTCATGCCGAAAACGTTGTGCAGGAAGTTGTTCAAAAGACCCGTGCTGGGGGAGAGGACCTCGTTCATGATGGCGATGACAACGACAGTTGAGATAAAGCGGGGCATATAAGAAATCGTTTGCACGATCTTTTTCAAGTATTTGCTGCGAACTTCGTTCAGCAGGATAGCGAAGATGATAGGCAGCGGGAAGTTGATGGCCAGATTTTCCAGCGAGACAACCAGCGTGTTGCGGAAGGCGCGCCAGAACGCGGGGTCTTTTAAGAAACGTTCAAAGTAGCGCAGAGTCCACTCGGTGCCGAACATGCCTTGACCGGGACGGTAGCGCCGGAAAGCCAGAATGTTGCCAACCATAGGCACATACTTGAAAATGATGAAATACAGTACCGGCAGAATCATCATGGCATACAATGCGCTGTATTTTTTTATGTGTTTTAGGGTGTGTGAACGACGCTTGGCCTTCTCGGCCGGCGTAAGCTTTGGTTTTGCCTTACCCATGGATTGCGCTCCTTTTACAATAAAAGCAGGGGGCATATCCTCCCTTGGATGTGCCCCCTGCTGAGGATCAGTACGGATTTTTACTTGTTATCGTTGTACATCTGCAGGTATTCGTCGATACTCAGGTTCTTCATCTCAGCAACATAGGCATCCCAATCGGTGTCGGTGCTCTTCTTGCCTGTGATGAAGGCATCGGCCCAAACCTCGAAGGTGTCGCCAAGCGGGGTGCGCAGGCTGGCGGCGTCCTCAGCAGTCAGGTCATCAAACTGCGGCGTCGGGGGCACAGGCTGGATGGCATCGGGCATAGCGGCAACCTGAGAGTTGATCTCGGCGTAGTTCTCATCGTACTTGGACATCTCACGTGCGTTGATCCAGACCATCTGGGTAACATCAGAGCCACAGCCGTACTTGAGCTGCATGGATTTGTAGATGCCGTCAGCACTGTTGACGATCTCATCAGAGTAGACGATTTTGTCGCCGTCCATGGTGTAGGTCTCGCCCTCAACACCAAGGCACCACAGCTTTGCGTTTTCCTCAGAGTAGAACATCTCATCGATGGTACGGACAATGCGCTCGAAATCATCGCGCTCAGCGGTCTTTGCAGGGAACATGATGCCGGAACCGGTACGGCTCTTGGGCTGGTGATGTGCGCCTCCAGGGCCTTCCAGCGGAGCATACATCTGCAGCTTGAAGCCATCGATCTCAGTGGCAGCCTCAACACCGCCGATTTGGTCGTAGTAAGCGTAGGTCGCCATCGAAGCGCCGGTAGCCATTTTCTGACTCCACTTGTCGCCATCGATGGGATCTGCCATCTCGGGGTCGAGCAGACCTTCAGCATACAGCTTGCTCAGGAAAGCGAAGTACTGCTTAGCCTTGTCATCAATCGCACCAGCAAAGTGTTCTTTGTTTGCGTAATCATAGCTCAGGACATAAGAACCGTCAGCACTATTCTTACCAACGCTGATACCATAAGAGGGCATCGTCATGCGGAACAGAACGCGAGGACCGGCAAGGATGGTCAGCGGGTAGGAATCCGGATGGTCTTGCTTGTAGGCCTTCAGGATTTCGTACAGGTCATCGAAGGTCTTGGGAGCATTGAAGCCCTTCTCCTCAAGGTAATCCTCACGCAGGATGAGACCGCCGTCATAGAAGCTCTTGTCCGTCAGGGAAGGCATATAGTAGCGCTTACCGTCCTGCAGGTTCAGCTGATTGACATCGTCCTGCAGACCCATTTCCTCTACGCGGGCGTTGAAGTTGGGGGTCCAATCACTGTAATCGCTGATGGGAACAAGAGCGCCGTTCAAGGCCAGAGATGCATTCTCACCTGTTGTGGTCTGGTAGAGAATGACATCGGGTACATTCTCGCCGGTGTTCAGGGCGAGAGAAACCTTTGTGGAGTAATCGGCAATGGGAATTGCCTCAACGTCAAGTTTGACATTGCAGCGCTTCTGCACTTCGGTGAAGGTAAGCCAATCCTCTTTATAAGGGAGGGTGGCGTTATCCGACAGGTAGATGCGGATGTTGAGGGGATCCCCGCTGGAATAATCCGGCGTGCCGGACTCGGTTGAAGTGGCAGCGGAGCTGGCGGGTGTGCTTTCAGCGGGGGAACTGGAACTGCTGCTGCCGCAGGCTGCCAGTGTGCCAACTGTCATGCAAGCTGCCAAGGCCATTGCCATGGTACGGCTGACTGATTTTTTCATGTGATATCCTCCTTTTTAAATAATGCCGTGCGAATTTTCCTGCCGCAGCGGCAGTGTTTCGAGTGATGGATTCTGGCTACGCTTAAAGAACTATTGTTTCTTAAGTTTTGTGTCTTGCGGAATATTTGTTTCAGTGCCTCTATCATATGCCATTTTAGAACAAACGTCAATAGTAATGTGAAATTTTCATGATTATTTACAAACAAACTCCTGTAACTTTAAGCAAAACGGAAAATTTCCAATTTAACAAAAGAATACCTATGTTTACGATGAATACTTTGACGATGTAATTTGTCCGGAATACAAAACGCTGCTCTATTCCGCCACGAACCGTGATGGCTACCGCGAATACAAAAGCCGCTCTTATCTGTGTGCGGATTGTCCCACAAAAGCGATGTGTACACAAAATGCCAAGTGCGAAAAACCGTGACAAGGCATATCTGGCAGCGTTTTGTAGAGATGGCTGAGGATGTACGACATACACCTTTGTACAGGGACATCTACAAGCTAAGACAACAAAAAATCGAGCGTGTGTTTGCCGATGCAAAAGAAAAGCACGGTATGCGCTATACGCAATACAGAGGCTTGGCTCAGGTTACCAACTGGGTGATGCTTAAATTTGCTGCCATGAACTTAAAGAAATTGGCTACTTGGAAATGGAAACGGAAAAATCCCTCTCTGGGGAAGAAGCGGAGGGAAATTTCCTCCATGGATTTTCTTTCTGCGCTGATATTTTTCCCGTTTGAAATGAAAAAGTCCGTCTTGGCTTGATGCCTAAACGGACTTTTTCTACAAGCTGAGCCTGTTGTTCTCACAACAGGCTTTTTCGGCTTTTTGTAGTTACGGCTGCACAGTAGTGGTCAAACGGTGGTCAGAAAACCGCGTCACCTTAAGATGAGATGCTTTAAGGATAACAAAAATTACGATTTCAATCGGTATTTTCTTGCCCTGCTGCTTCCCTCCGCAACAACAGCTCCGTCAGAAACTAACTCTGCTAGATACATCTTTGTGCGGGAAACTTGCAGACCGATGGCATCGGCAATTTAGGTGCTACTTGCTTCCGGTGTGTCGGTCAAATATTGAAGGATGTCGTTCTTTCGCTTCTCTGAGATAGAACTAGACTTTCCGCCGCTTTTTGCCGCCACTTTTTGCCGCCGCTTTATTGGCGGCAAGCGGCAACAACAGTGTTGTGCGGTCCGGATTAAAGCTCTCCACGATTTCCGGCTCCTGCCAGCCCTGTTTTTGCCAGACGGTACGGATGCTCGGCAAACCGCTGCCCGCGCGCTCACCGACGTTGATAAGGTTGAACATCTTAATGAGTGACTCATTTCGCGGGTCGGATACGCCGCCGACAAGGGCCTCCTACACATTGATGCGGAACGCGCCGGGATTGGCGATGCGAAGTTTGTCTGACCACTTTTGAATAGCCAAACCACGGCGGTCATAGTAGCGTAACCGCTGGTTATCCCTTTTAGGTCATTTATAGCAGCTATAGTTATCTCCCTACTGAAGGCGCTTTAATATGTGGAGACATCCCGGCTTTTATATAATAAATTTTACGCAGGTTATACAGAAGCTCATCCAAATACACCAGAATAGTCATGTTCTCATAACAGAGTATTGCGAGGTCAACCAGATACAGCTCTACAGAATTGTCCTTATTCTTGTGCTTGTCGTGGAACATAATTTTTTGTGTACCGGCATCAAACTCATAGTCGAAGTGTGCAATCGCGTTACGTACATGACGATTCAGTGGAATCACTTTACTGAACGGCTCATCCTCAGCCAATAGTCCAAGGCGGGAGGATTTCACTGTTTCATGGTAATCCGAAAAGCTTCCAACGCAGGTTGTTTGCCTATTTACCCGGATGGTATTTGCAGGGAACGCATTACAATTCCCCCGAACAACAATATTGTTCAAACCTACTGCTACGCCTAAGAAATCAAGAATCAGTTCGTAGCTGTCAGAGTAGAAAGCTTTCATATCTTCAAAACTCGTAGTAGCGATGCCGAACTTCTCCTTGTCAAATTTATCTGTAGCTTTGCCGATAGAGAGCATCGTTGCAGGGATGTACTTTTCAAAATTAGCCATCCATCTATCGTAGATTTTTACCAACCGCTTTTCCAAAGAGTTGAAATGAGCTTCTCCGCCCAATGCGACATTCAGTTCATCCGATTTAGAGAGATTCGATGAAGTAACGATCTGCTCGCTGATATCTACAAATTTCTCAAGCGTTCCGTCATGGTTTGGTGCAAAGCCATCAAAGCGTCCAGCTCATTCTTTACAATAAACCGCGGTGAAAGCTTGAGAAAGTGCTCCTCTGTCAGCCTGATTTTGCCGTTGAAGAATAAGTCAAACAAAGGGGTAAGCTTGGGCCAACAAGAATCCCTAAAAGAAAGAAACCTTTTCATGTGTTCAACTAAGTCAAAATATGTATCCCCGTACAAGCCGGAATGAAGTGACCCCAAAAAGTTAGACAATATTCTG
>ENA-UEOL01001064-UEOL01001064.1-human-gut-metagenome-genome-assembly--contig:-NODE-1064-length-18591-cov-4.178298_pt1 | contig 18591 bp, 21 predicted proteins | sample MGYA00242884_ERZ507884 | MGnify/ENA primary metagenome ERZ507884 (study PRJEB26167, sample SAMN06115417) | human gut metagenome | host: Homo sapiens | place: China:Chongqing | collected 2015-03-06... | reverse complement strand
GTTATGTTAAATAAAAAAAGAGCGAGGAAAGCGGCGAAAAACATTGAGATTTCGGGCTTTCTTGGCTCTTTTGCATTTATGCGGCATTATGCGCGCGGAAATTTATGCAAAAATTTTTCGGCACCGAAAACATGAAAAGTGCCGAAAAAAGGGGGGTGAAAAGGTGGCGAGCAAGAACGAAGAAAAGATTTATGAAAACATGAAAAGCCTTGAAGAATGGGCGTTTGCGGGGCTTTCACAAAAAGAAATGGCGGATGGCATATTCAACATTTCGGGAGCTGCGGAAGAAAATTCCGGCACTTTCGGCACTCTTGAAAAAAAGTGCCGATTTTTTAAAAGCGGAGCAGAAAAAGGAAGTTGAGAAGGTGGAGGTTTCGCTTTTGAACCGATGCCTGGGCTACAACGCGGACATCAAGAAGCACATGAAGGTGAAGAAGCCGATGCAGGGGGCAGACGGCAAGGTTTTGACGGACGCGAACGGGAAGGTCATCACGGAGGAGGTGCTGGAGGAAGTGACGGAGCAGCAGCACGTTCCTGCGGACGTAGGGGCAATCAAATTTTATCTTTTGAACAAGGCGAAGGACAAATGGAAGGAGAACCCCGACAGGTTGGATCTGGAGAAGAAGCGCGTGGCGAACGACACGAAGCGCACGAAGCTAGCGGAACAGGCGGCAAGCGGAACGGGGCCCAGCGGAAAGACGATAGAGGAAATCTTGGAGGAAGCGGAAAGCGGTGGAGCAGATGCCGAAGTATGACGTTTTACGAGATGCGAAGAAATATATTGAAGCCTTTCTTTGCATCAAGACAAAGGAAAGCAAGATTGTGCCCTTCCGGCTGAACTCTGCGCAGAAGCGGCTTTATGACTGCATCAAAGAGCAGCAGGCGGCGGGAAAGCCGATCCGCATTATCATTTTGAAAAGCAGGCAGATGGGCTTTTCCACGCTGACGGAGGCGTTGATTTATTACAAAACGGCGACCAGAAGCAACGTGAACAGCTTCATCATCACGCACAAGGACGATGCGACCACGAACCTTTTCAACATGAGCAAGCTATTTCAGGAGAAGAACCCTGCGAAGCCGCTTTTGAAGAACAGCAACGCGAAGGAGCTTATCTTTGAGAACCCCACGAAGAACCCGCGCGAAAAAGAGCGGCTTCCCGGACTGAAAAGCAAGATAAAATGTGCGACGGCAGGGGGCAAGGGTGTTGGGCGAAGCGACACCTTAACGAACGTGCATGCTTCGGAGCTGGCGTTCTGGCCGGGGGAGATTGCGGAGACCTACGCCGGACTGATGCAGGCGGTGCCGGCGACAAAGGACAGCATGGTAATCATAGAAAGCACGGCGAAGGGGTTCAACTTCTTCAAGGAGATGTGGGACGATGCGGTAGCAGGGCGAAATGACTATGTACCCTTTTTTGCGGCATGGTTTGAAATGGACGAATACCGCAGGGACTACCACGGGGAGCAGCTGACCGAGGAGGAAGAAGCCCTCAAGGCTGCCTTCGGACTGGACAACGAGCAGCTGATGTGGCGGCGGTGGTGCATCCGGAACAACTGCAACAACGACATAGACTTATTTCATCAGGAATACCCGGCAACACCGGAGGAGGCATTTATTGCAACGGGTGCAGGGGTATTTGACAACAGGGCGATTATCATACGGCTGCGGACGATGGAGGAGACACCCAGAAGGGGACGTTTCACCTACACGGAGGCACAGGAGCGGCTTGACCGTATTCTTTTAAAGGAGCGGCACTTTACCGAGGACGAAAAAGGGGAGATTCTTCTTTTCAAGGAGCCGGAGCAGGGCAGACCCTACACGCTGGGCGGAGACACGGCAGGAGAAGGGAGCGATTCCTTTACGGTGCAGGTGATTGACAACATTACAGGGGAGCAGATGGCGCGGCTGAAATGGCAACGCTGCGACGAGGACACTTATGCGAAGCAGGTTTACTGCTTAGGGCGATATTATAATGACGCACTGGCGGCGGTGGAGACGAATTTTTCCACGCATCCGCAGAAGGTGTTGGAATACTTACATTACCCGAAGCTTTATGTGCGGGAGATTTATGACAACTACGAGGGCAGGCTGCGGAAAAGCTTCGGCTTCCAAACGAACGGGCTGACGCGCCCTGTGCTGGTGGCAACGATGCAAGAGTTCATGCGGAGCAACCTACATCTGGTGCATGACAGGGACACCCTGCAAGAAATGCTTTGCTTCATTCGCAACGAAAAGGGGAGAGCGGAGGCGGAACAGGGCGAGCATGACGACCTTGTGATGGCTTACGGCATTGCATTGATGGCGAGAGCGAGCGGACAGCAGCGGATGGATGTGCCGGAAGAAAAGAGGGAGAAGAAAGCGAAATGGACGGCGGACATGTGGGAGGACTACAGAAACGCCGGAGCGAAGGAGAAGGAATACCTGAAAGAAAAATGGGGTACGCCTTGGTAGCGGTTGGTAACGGTTGAGGTGAAAAGGGGGTGATGGATTGAAATATGTGATGCCCATTGAGGACAGGAAGATGGTGGGCGTGATTGGGGACTATCTCAGGGAGCGGAACGAGAGAGACTATGTGCTATTTATGACAGGGGTCTACCTTGGGCGCAGAATCAGCGACATTTTGCAATACAGGGTACGAGATCTGAGAGGAAAAGACCGCATTGCCATTGCGGAGCAGAAAACAGGGGAGACAATCCTATTACCCATCAACCCACATTTGCAAAAAATATACAGGGATTTTTTCAAGGGAAAGAAGGACTATGAATTTGCGTTCCGCAACAGCAGGAGCAAGCAGAACACGCCGATTTCCAGAATACGGGTATGGCAGATTCTGAACGAGGCGGCGGATGCGGTGGGCTACAAGGAAAGCCTGAGCTGCCACACGCTTAGAAAGACATTCGCCTACTGGCTTTACATGGACACAGGCGGCGACATTGTGATGGTGCAGGAGGTGCTGGGACACAGTGACCCGAGCATTACGAGAAGATACATCGGGATTGACCAGCAGAAGAAGGAGAAGGCAATCAACGGATTACATTTTTAATTTTTAAATTTGGAAAGGAGGGGACAGCTTGGACGGGAAGAAAAAAGCGCAGGGAAAGCTGCCGCTGTGGCAGGAGAGACTACGCAGAAACAGCGCGGCGATGCAAGAGGAATTTGACCGCATGGACAAGAGAACTGCCCTTTACAACGGGACGCGAGAGATTGACAAGGTGCCAAACGCGAAAAGCCAAGGCACAGCACAGGCAAGCGGCGTGCGAAACATTGTGGCGGAGCTGATGGAGGCACAGGTTGACAGCAGCTTTCCCATGCCGAAGGTGACGGCAAGAAGGCAGGAGCATGAGGAGCTGGCGAAAACACTGGAGGACTTCCTCCGGAACGAAACAGACCGCCTGCCATTTGAAATGCTGAACGACATGGACGAGAGAATCACACCCATACAGGGGGGAGACATTTTCCTTGTGGAATGGGACAGCAACAGACACACCCACGAGACGAGAGGGGAGCTTTGCGTGAGCCTGCTGCACCCGAGGCAAGTGATTTTTCAGGACGGGGTAAACGAAATCAACGACATGGACTTTATCATTGTGCAGATGGGCATGTCGAAGAAGCATGTAAAGGAAAAATACGGCGTAAGCGTGGATGACGAGACGGAGAGCGACCCCCAGAGCAGAGGCGGCAGAAACACGGCCGAGGACGTTGTGACCGTCAATTTCGGGTATTTTAGAAATGAAAAGGGCGGCATCGGGCGATACACATGGGTGAATGACATGGAGCTGGAGGATCTGGAGGACTACCAAGCAAGGAAGATGAAACGCTGCACGAAATGCGGAGCGGACATGACAGGCTTGGACAGCTGCCGACACTGCGGCAACGAAAAGGCGGAGGAATACGACAGCGACGAAATGGAGCTTTACGAGGACATTGAGACAAAAAGCGGCGTGATTCCCATGATGACGGAGGAGGAGACTTTTCCGGAAGGCGTGAGCGAGAACGGCTTGATGATGGACGAGTTCGGGAACGCTTACGAGGCTGAGCCGATGACGGTTGAGGTGCCGACAAGGATTCCGAGATATAAGCCCGACATTTACCCTATCGTAGTGCGCAAGAATGTGAGCAGCTGGGGGAAGGCACTGGGCGACAGCGACATTGACAAGATTATGGACCAGCAGAACATGATTAAGAAATGCGACAGCAGGATTCAGGAGAAGCTGGACAAGGGCGGCAGTATTTTCACCAGAAGCGAAAAGACAGAGGTTTCCAAGACGGACGAGCAGCTGAGAGAGGTTATTTTTCATGGGGCGGACGAAGCAAACCTTTTCGGGGTGCATAATTTACAGGTGGACACGAGCCAAGACCAAGCGATTGCAGAGGCGAACTATGAGCAGGCAAGACGCACATTGGGAATTACGGACAGCTTTCAGGGCAGACCCGACCGCACGGCAACCAGCGGCACGGCAAAGCAGATTGCAGTGGCGCAGAGTGCCGGCAGACTGGAAAGCAAGCGCATTATGAAAAACGCAATGTATGCGGATCTGTATGCTGTGATGTTTCGCTTTCTTTTGGCTTACAGCGACGAGCCGCGGAGCGTGCGGCACAACAACATTGACGGCAGCACGACCTACAGCGAATTCAACAAATACGACTATCTGGCGCAGGATGCGGCAGGGGAATGGTACTGGCTGGACGATTTCCTTTTCAGCGTGGACAACACCTCAAGCCTTGCAGGGAACAGGGAATCCATGTGGCAGGAAATCCGCATGAATTTGCAGACGGGGGCATTTGGCGACCCGAGCGACCCTGAGACGCTGATTCTATTCTGGGAGATGATGGCAGGGCAGCACTACCCCGGCGCGGCAGAGATTCGGGAGAGACTGGAGAAAAAGAGACAGGAGCAGCTGGCACAGATGCAGATGCAGCAGCTTCCGCAGGAGATACAGCAGATGCCGCAGGGGGCAGAGCCGCGGGGCGTGCCGGACATGGCGGTGGAGGATGCAAGCGGCAGTGCCATGAACATGATGTGGTAGCGGTTGAGCCGTCCGGTTATGAGGAACGAACGTATAGCGAACGCTGTGTGAGGTGACGAATGGACGGCGAAATATAGCGGTTTCCGAAGTGAAACGAGGAAAACTAAAGGTGGTAGCGGTTAAGGAAAACCAAAGGAGATGCTTTGAATGGACTGTAAGAAATGCGGCATTGAGCTGATGATTCTGGAAAGAGGCCCGTTATTGTTTGAGAACGATGACAGGGCAGATGTGCCGACAAGGGCATATTACAACTTCAAATTCGGATGCAGAAACCCGGAATGTGAGGAATTTCAAAGGGTTCAGCACGAGGAGAAGGTTTATATTGACGATTGATGAAAACCAACCGACCCAAACGGGAGGTTTTTATATTGCGCCATGCGCAGCGTAATAATGCGTAGACAGGAATTTTTTACAAAGGGAAAGGGGGTGAACGATATGAGGAAGCACGGAAACGGACTGGAGGTTGGCAGAGCCGGCACGATGGAAGTGAAGGCAACGAAGGGGGCTGAAAGCACAAAGGCACCCAAGAAGCAGACAGGCGGAGATTTGAGAAGCACTAAGCGCTAACTTGAAATCAGGATTTTGATTTGGAAGAAGGAGGAAAGCAGAATGGCAGGATATGACGAGGATTTCTGGGGCGAGGACTTCTTTGAGGAAGAGGAAGGCGCGACAGAAGGAGAAGAAACAGAAGTAGAGACAGAGGAAACGGCGGACACGGAAGGCACGGAAGGCACAGAGGGTGCAGAAGTGGACATTGACGGCGAGGATGCAGGCGGCGAAGGCGGAGAGGGCGAGGACGAGGGCTTCAGCCCCGACCTTCTGGCACGCATTGAGGCGGAGACGCAGAAAAGAGTGGACGCACGCATTGCGAGGGAATTTGAGGGGATTTTGAACCCCTACACAAACCAGCCTATCCGCACAGAGGCGGATTTGACTGCTTACCGCAGTGCATTTGCGGCGGAGGAGCAGAGACAGCAGCTGGAGGAAATGGGCGTTTCCAAGGAGGTTTTGGACAGCTACATTCAGAACCACCCTGCCATGCAGCAGGCACAGCAGGTGATCCATCAGCAGGAGCAGCAGGCGGCAAACGACTTTATGGCGAAGGAATTTGAAGCGATGAAGAAGGAATTTCCGGACTGCGGACTGGAAAGCCCCCAGCAGCTGAATGAGACAGAGGCAGGCAGGCGCGCCTTGCAGATGTGGGCGAACGCACCCGGCATTACGCTTGCGGATGCCTACGCGGCAACGCACAGAAAAGAGCTCAGCAAAAAGCAGAGTGCCGCCGCCAAGCAAGCCGCCATGAACGAAATGAACAGCAAGGGACACCTGCGCCAGACGAAGGGCAGCAATGCAAAGGGAGATGTGCCGGAAGAAATCAGAAGGGAATACAAAATCTACTTCCCGAATGCAACGGATGCGGAGATTGCGGAAATGTATTGGAAAAACCAGAAAGCAACGGAATGAAAAGGAGTGAGAGAACATGTTTAAAGTAAAAGACAGACAGAACAGCTGTGTAGAGCCTTTTGAATTTCTGCCTGCAAAGGACAGCGAGGTTTATGCACTGGGAGAGGCACTGACCTACACCGACAAGGTGACAAAATGCGGCGCGACCGCAAAGCCCACACACATTTGCATGGGGCCTGCGGATGCGGGCGTGGTTCCCGTGATGCCTGTGCTGGCAACGACAAGATTTGAAGTGCCCTATGACGCAAAGCCCACGGCAGGGACTGCGGTGACACTGGGCACGGCAGGGCTGAGCGTGACAGCGACCACGACGAGCGGCGTATTTACAGTGACGGATGTGGATGAAGCAAACGGCGTATGCTGCGGATTTTTTAAGTAAGCGGATGAGCCACTAAATCAAACATAAGGGATGCAGTCAGAGGATGACTGCTTTTTTATTGCAAAAAAAGGAGTGAAGAACATGAGCGGAATTATCTTTTCTCAGGCGAGCGGCCTGAACGACAGCGTTTTTGGCAAGAGTCAGGAGCCTATCAAAAGCATGATTACGGCAGGCGTGGAAAGCTTTGAGGAAACCAGCCTGCTGAGCAAGATTTTCTACATGGACAAAACGAAGAATTTTGCGGAGAAATACGCAACGATGACAAGTCTGGGGAACTTCCAGGACGTTGGCGAGAACGGCGCGACACCACAGGACAGCTTTCAGGAGGGCTTCTGCAAGGTAATTGAACCCAGCACATGGAAGCTGGGCTTTTCCATCACAGCGGAAATGATGGAGGACAACAAAATCGGGGATATCAGCAATGCGGCGAAGCGTTTTACCACAAGCTACGGCAGAACGAGAGAGCAGTTTGGGGCGGCACTGCTTTCCAACGGACACAACGCCAAAATGAAATGGAACAAAAAGGAATACAGCATTACCTGTGCGGACGGAAAGCCCTTCTTCTTCAAGGAGCACCCCAGCAAGGTAGACGGCGTTTCGCTGAAGCAGAGCAACCTGTTTAAAGGAGCGTTCAGCGTGCTGACGTTGGATGCGGTGCAGGAGGCAATGCAGGACTTCAAGGACGACAAGGGCAACCTCTTGAATGTGAAGCCCGACACCATCATCATCCCCAACAGCGGCCCTCTGAAAAGAGAGGTTCTGGCGGCGGTCGGCAGTGAGCTTGACCCCAGAAACAACAACAACGCTTGGAACTTCCAGTGCGGCTTATGGAATGTACTGGTATGGGCGGAGCTGCCTAAGACCATCGGCGGCAAGCCTTACTTCATCCTGATGGACAGCGACTACATGCAGCAGTACGAATGCATGCCTTGGCTGGACAGAATCAAGCTGAAGGTGGACAGCTACATTGACCACAACACAGATGCCAATGTATTCAAGGGCAGAAGCAGATTTGCGGCAGGCTTCAACAACTGGAGAGGTGCGGCACTCTGCGGCGAAGGGCTGACAGCCGGCACAGATTTGACAACACTGGTGTGAGCTGACGAAGGAGGCACGGGCGAATGAGCATTACTTGGAAGGAATTACAGGAAACGTGCCTGCGGAAGATGGACAGCTTGGACGGGGCAGCGCTGGCGAAGGACAGCAACAATGCGGCATACCTTTACGGTATGCCTGCCGCCGCCAATGAAGCATTGATGCTTTTGGCTACCAACGGGAGATACTGGAAGAAGCTGCTGACAATTACACAGGGAGAGGGGGAGACCGCCACAAAGGGAGAGCCTTTGGGCGGTTTTCTTGCCTACGACCTGCGGCAGCTGGCGGAGGGCTTTTACTGCATTGACAAAATCAAGCGGGCAAGCGGCACGGACTACGGCACCTATTCAGGCTATTTGATGGAGGGTGACCATGTGCTGCTTTTGCCGGCAGAGGATGAAGGGACGTTCCGCATTTGGTACAACGCATACCCCACGCGGATTACGGCGGAGACAGCGGCAGACTTCCCCATTGACCTGCACGAGGAGGCAGCGCATTATGTGGCGCACTACATGGCAGGGCAGCTATACAAGCATGACGACATCAGCATTGCACAGATTTACATGAACGAATTCTTTGAATGGATGGAGCGGCTTGCGGAAAGCGGACGGAAGGCAGATGGCAGGAACGCCGGCAGCGGCGGCTGGACGAGTGTAAAAAACTACTATTAGGCGGCGCAGCTGCTAAGTTGAAATCAGGATTTCAGAGATTGGAGTGAGGACGTATGGGGAGATTCAGTGTACCTTCCTCGCCTGCCCGAAATGTGGTGAAGATTGAGACCTTCAAGGGGGTTGACCTCAACAGCAGCCCCAGCAACGTGGAGATTACCCGAAGCCCCAACGCGCCGAACATGATGCGAGATGTGCCGGGGAAGGTGCGCAAGCGGCAGGGCTACGAAAGAATTGCACAATTTTCCGGCAAGCGCATCAACGGGGTTCACATTCTCAGAAGCGCAGAGAAGAACGAGGAGAAGGTTTTGATTCATGCAGGAGACAGCCTTTATCTGGAGGGGAAGGCGATTTACACAGGAATGGCGGACGAGAGAAGCGTAGGACGGCAGTTCTACGGAAAGCTATTCATTTTTGACGGGAAGAAGGCACTTTGCTACGGCGAATTTGAAACAGAGGAAACAGCCGCAGCCGAGACGGACAAGGCGGAAAAGCCGAAGGCGTTCATGGTGAAACCCTTAGAGGATGCGGCATACATCCCGACGGTGATTATCAGCCGAAAGCCGACAGGCGGCGGCACAACCTTAGAGCCTTTGAACCTGATCGGGCGGAAATGGAAGGAAAGCTTTCTTTCGGACGGGACGGCGAAGGTTTACCAGCTGACGGCGAAGGATTTGGATGCAGACAAGGTTGCGGTGCGCATCATGACGAAGGAGGGCGAATGGACGGACAAGAAGGAAGGCACAGATTTCACGGTTGACAGAAAGAATGGAACTGTGACCTTTACGACCGCGCCGGGGGCAAGCCCTGTGACCGGCTATGACAACGTGGAAATCACGGCGGCAAAAACCCGAAAGGGCTACGCCGAGAAAATCAACAAATGCAAAATTATTTCTCTTTTCGGCGTGAACGGGGCAATGGACAGGATGTTTCTTTCCGGCAACCCGGACTTTCCGAACCGAGACTGGTACTGCAAGATGGCGGACGGGTTTTTCTGGGGCGACCTCTGGTACAGCACGCTGGGGCAGGACGGCAGCGCGATTGTCGGCTACAGCATCATCAACGACAGGCTTGCGGCGCACAAGAGTGATGCAGAGGAGGGGCGAAACGTCATCCTCCGCAAGGGGGAAATGGGCGAGAAGGACGCGACCTTCCCCATCATCGGGACGCTGACAGGGCGTGGGGCTTTAGGCAGCCACACCTTCGGCTACCTTGGGAGCGAGCCTTTATTCCTGACGGACATCGGCATTATGGCAATTACGGCGGCGGACTTGACGGGGGAGAAATACAGCCAATCCAGAAGCTACTACATTGACAATGCGCTGACGGCGGAAAAGGGACTTGCGGATGCGTACGCATACATCTGGCGTGATTTTTACCTCATCAGCACCGGAGGGGGCAGGGTTTACCTTCTGGACGGCTTACAGAAAAGCTACGAGAGAGACAACCCCTATAGCAGCTTTCAATACGAATGCTATGTTTGGGAGAACGTGCCGGCAAGGGTTTTCTGGGAGGATGCACAGGGGCGGCTCTGCTTTGGGGATGCAGAGGGAAACCTCTTCCGATTTTTCGACGATGTGACGAACCAGAAAAGTTACAACGACAACGGCAAGGCGATTTCAGCCAGATGGGACACGGCGGAGCTTTCCGGAAAGCTTTTCTACAAGAACAAAAACTTCCGCCGGCTTGACTTTGTGCTTGCGCCTGCGATTGCAACGGGGGCGAAGGTATTTGCACAGGTGAAGGGGGTCTGGAGTGAGATTTTCGACAGCGGCGCGCGGGCGATGTACTTCGATTTCACGCACATCAACTGGGAGAGAATCAACTTTTCGACAGACGACACGCCCAGAACGATTGGCGGCAAGATAAAAATCAAGAAGGTAGACAAGGTTGCATTCAGCCTGCGGAACGAGCAGCTGAACGAGCCATTCGGGATTTACTCCCTTGCAATGGAATACACAGAAAACGGTAACTACAAGGGATAAGGGGGGCTATTATGGCAGAGACGAAAAGAGAGGATGCGGCGGCATACGTCATTTTGGACAGCGCGCTGAACGGGAAGGGCGTTTCCGCCCAGACAAACCCCATGGAGAAGCCGGAGGACGAGGCGAAGGCGGTTTTTGATGAGCTTTCCAAGGACATCATCATTCCTGCCTTCAACCGCTTTGTGCTTTTCATGGCGGCGCAGCTGGGGATGATTGACATGACGAAGGACACGGACAAGCCGATTTCCGCCGCGATGCAGACCGCCCTTGACGGAAAGCAGGACAGGGAGAAGCGAACGGGGAGCGAAACGCTTTACAAGGTGCTGACGGACAACAACTTTACGGACGAGACGGCGGAGCAGCTGGCGGCAGCCTTTGCGGCACTGCACGAGCATGCAAACAAGGCACTTTTGGACGGGCTGACGCAGGATGACATTGACAACTGGAACGGGGCGAACGTGCTGACGAAGGACAACACCACGCCTTACGAGCCGAGGGGCGAATATCAGCCGGCTACGGTGCGATTTGTTCTGGACAGGGTGGTTGCGATTGGGGCGGCAGACATGCAGGCGCGGATCTACGACCCACAGAACCGGCAGGCGGACATCTTCGGGGAGATGGACAAGACAGCGGCGGCCCTGCGAAAGGAAATGGCAGAGGCCTGGGAGAATGCAAGATACATCATTGACGATGTGACCGGGGAGAAATACCGGCTTGGGGTTTCGGGCGGCGGCTTATATTACAGGAAGGAGGAGAAGGCATGAACGAACCGATTTTTATTGCGCGGCAGGACACGCTGGAGCAGGAGATTCTGCCGGTACACTGGCTGGCGCAGTACAAGCTTTTCGGGGAGGAAAGCTACACCTTTCAGGACAAGGAAATCTGGAAGAAGCTCTGCATGAGCAGTGCGGCGGCAAATGACAGGGACATGCACGCAGAGGCATTAGAGGAAATGCTGACAACATTTTCCGCGGAGCACACAGGGAAATGGATGCTGACGGTTTACGGGATGGATGCGGCGGTGCTGGAGGGGCTTGCGAGCATGGCGGCGATTGCGGCAAACGGCACAGCCATGGCGGCGGTGGCAGGCAATGCGCTTTTGATGCACGCCATCACAAACAGCGAGACAGCGATGCAGGCAATCAGCAGAAGCCAGACGGCAATGCAGAGGATTGCAAACAGCACCACGGCGATGGATGCCATCAGCGGAAGCAAAATTGCGAGGGGCGCAGTGCAGGCTTCACCCTACTACAACAGCTACATCAAGGAGAACGACATGGCGATTGCGAAGCTGGTGGTTAGCTTTGCGAACCTCGCATCTGCAGGCTACTCCGGCATGGCAGGAGTAGCCGCAGATGCGACCGCTATGAACGCAGTCGCTGCGAGCAGCACCGCTATGAACGCAGTCGCTGCGAGCAGCACCGCTATGAACGCAGTCGCTGCGAGCTCTGTGGCAAGAAATGCGATTTCGGCTTCGCCCTACTACGATGCAAAAATCAAGGAGAACGATATGGCGATTGCCAAGCTGGTGGTTGGCTTTGCGAACCTCGAATCTGCACGCTATTCCGGCTGCGCCGGAATGGCGGCAGATTCGACAGCCATGACCGCCGTTGCTGCGAGCAGCACAGCCATGACCGCCGTTGCTGCGAGCAGCACAGCCATGACCGCCGTTGCTGCCTCCGGCGTTGCGCTGAAGGCGATTGCACAGGCATACAAGAAAACTGCAAATATGCTGCAATTCCTGAAGGCGGTGAATGCTTCGGATACGCTGGTAAAACGCATTTACAGCACACTGACGAACGCAACCGCACTTTTTGGCGCAGCACAGCTTGGCTCACAGGATAGTGTTGAGAATGCGAACAGCTGGGCAACCACTTCCGCAGCACCCAATGCCTTTCTGGCGTGTGCGTGCGGCTATTACGGCTCAAGCAGCGATAGCGTGAGTGTGACATACAACGGGACAGTGATTGCACAGAAAAAGACAGGCACAAAACAGCCGGGCAGCGTAGCAAGCACGAATGTGAACGCCATCACGATGGCACCGTCCACATTTACCGAAAATGGCGATGGTTATCTGGCAGTGCAGAAATTTACGGCGAAATAAGGGGGTGAAGGAGCATGAAAGGATTTTTGAAGGAATTGCAGGAAAGCAATGCCACGGGGGCGGTGCAGGTTGTGAGAACGCTTTCGGGCAGCGTGAAGCAGCCGGAGCTGGACGGCTATGCAGACAAGGAGATTTTCAGCGTGCATGGCAAGGGAAAGCTGCTTTGGGCGGAGGTTTCCGAAGTTTTCACGAACCTGCCTTCGCAGAGCGGCACACAGATGAAGATACAGCTTTACATCGATGGGAAGCTGCAGGCGAATATTAAGGAAAACTATTACGGAGGCAGTGCGAATATGTATTTGCAGATGGCACCGCCGGAGAGCTTTGTCGGGCTTGGGAATTATGGCTATTTGCCTACCAGAATTGCAGGCTTGGGATCTGATACGGACATAAATGTATTTTCCTGCTCTGAGGCGGAATACCTTGCGCGACAGACCGGCAATTATAATCAGCTATACTGCTATTTCCCGATTGCGGCATACATCCCCTTCCAGGAATCGGTGGAGATTCGGGTTTCCAACACATTTGAGAAAAACAGCAACACCTATGCCACTTTCAACTGCGGCGTAGGGTATCTGCTGGACGAGGACTAAAAGGAGGGCAAGGGATGCTGAGGAAAAGGACAGAGGAGCTGACGGAGAACGGCGCAGTTTTCATCGTGGAAACATTTTTGAATGCGGCAGGCGAGGAAAAGGGGCGGACGAAATACCCGAAGCCGGGCGGAGAGACACAGGCGGCGCAGGAAACGCTGACGGAGCAGGAGCAGGCGATTTTGGAGACAGCAATCAATGTGGACTATCTGGTCTGCATGAAGGAATTAGAGATTTGAAAGGAGAGATTGCATTATGACATACGCAAGACTGAAAAAGCTGATTGAAAGAGGGGCTTACAACAAGGAGGACATGCTAAACAAGCTGGATGTATTCCTGATGGCGAACCGCATTACAGAGGAGCAGTATCAAGAGCTGATCGGCATGATGGGATGAAAGGAGACAGGCGCATGACAGGTGCATTTTGCAAGGTAAACATGATTGGCGGCGCGCTTTTGGCGGCGATGGCGGCGGCATTGGGGAAATACTGGTTTCTCTTTGCCGGCTTTCTGGCGTTCAACCTCATCGACTGGCTGACAGGCTGGGCAAAAAGCCGCATGAAGGGGGAAAGCTGCAGCAAGGTAGGCGCAATTGGCGCGATGAAGAAGGTCTGGTACTGGGTGGTTATCGCAATCGCCTTTTACATCGGCTATTCCTTTGCGCAGATGGGTGAGACCATCGGCGTGGGGCTTGGCTTCATGCAATTTATCGGGTGGTTTGTGCTGGCGAACTATCTGGTAAACGAAATCAGGAGCATTTTGGAGAACATGGTGGAAATGGGCGTAAACGTGCCGCCTATGCTGATTAAGGGACTCAAGATTGCATCTGAGCGGATTGACGCTGCGGCAAGCATCGGGGGCGAGGACGATGGCAAATGAGACGAAGGCATGCAGAGACATCGGCGCGCTTTTGCCTGCGGCGCAGGCGGCGTGCAGGGCATTTCTCGCAGAATGCGAAAAGGAGGGACTGCCCGTTTTGATCACGGAGACCTACCGCACACAGGAGCGGCAGGACTACCTTTACGCACAGGGCAGGACGAGAGCCGGCGCGATTATCACATGGACGAGAAAGAGCCGCCACACCGGACGGCTGGCGTGGGACGTATGCAAGAACGTAAAGGGGCAGGAATACGCCGATGCAGCATTTTTCGACAGGTGCGGAAGGATTGCGGCGCAGCTGGGGATTACATGGGGTGGCAGATGGGACACGCCCGACCGTTCCCATTTTGAGGTAGCGAGCGACTGGAAGGAAAAGAGGGAGACAGAGATGGAAAAGCGTTACGAAACGCTTGCGGAGGTGCCGACATGGGCGAAGGAGCTGGTGCAGGAGATGATTACAAGGGGATGCTTTGCAGATCCGAACCAGATGCATCTTTCCGAGGACATGCTGCGGACAATGGTTTTAATGGACAGGCTTTTAAAAGCAAGGGAGGGAAGGAAATGAAAGAACCTTTAACATTACTGAAAAGCCCCAGAGACGAGCGGGACTGGCATTACGGCAAAATCGTATGCGCGGGGGGAGAGCTGCCGGAAAGGGTGAGCCTGCGGCAGAGCTGCGGCCCGATTCGCAGACAGGGCAAGAGCGGCTTTTGCCACAGCTTTGCCGGGACTGCGCTGAAAAATTTGCAGGAAACGCAGGACTGGGGCGAGCGGAGATACAACTTTTCCCCTCTGGGGCTTGCCAAAGCGGTGAAGGCGAGGGACGGCATTGCCTACACAGAGGGCAGCACGCTTTTAGACGTTTGCAAGGCATTATGCAAGGACGGGGTTTTTGACGAGGTATTTTACCCCTTTACAAGCTACGACCAGGAGAGCTTCAAGAAAACAGGCAAGCTGCACTTTCCATCGATGGCAGTAACGGCGGAGGAGGAACAGCACATTCCGAAATACTACTGCAAAAACTACGCGAGGGTAGACACACTGGAGGAAGTGAAGCTCTCTCTCGCCAATCAGAATCCCGTGCTTTTAGGGATGACCTGTTCAGAGGAAATCTATTCGCCCACAGAGGGATGTATTGGACTTCCCTTAGGGACATTCCTCATCGGCGGACATGCGGTGCTGATCATCGGCTACGATGACACGAAGGAAAAGACGATTCACGGCAGACACTACAAGGGCTTTCTGGAATGCCAGAACAGCTGGGGCGAGGACTGGGGCGACAAGGGCTTTTTCTGGATCCCCTACGAATACATCACCTACCGAACGAAGGACTTCGGGATGGGGTTTGTGATGGACATGTATACCGCGATTGACCTTGCAAGGGAGAACCTGCAGGGGACGGCGGTGGAGCTTTTCATCGGGAAGGACAAGGCATTTGACGACGGGAAGGAGATTTCCCTTGACCAGCCGCCCATTGTGGACGAAAAGACGGGGCGAACCTTGGTGCCCCTGCGCTTTGTGGGCGAGAGCCTTGGATGCAGGGTGGAATGGCTGGCAAAGAGCCGCCGCATTATCATCCGCAGCAGGGCGCACGACATTGAGCTTTCCATCGGCAACCAGACGGCACTGGTAGACGGCGGCAAGCGGCTGATGGAGCAGGCACCCATCCTTGACGAGAGAACGGGGCGGACGCTGGTGCCCCTGCGCTTTATTGCAGAGACGATGGGGCATGCGGTGCTCTGGGACGGAGAACGGAGAAAAATCACTATTTTGAAATAGTAATAAGGAAAGCGACGATGCGCATTTGCAAAGTCGCTTTTTTCTTGCAAAAAAATAAGGAGGTGAGATCTTGGCAGGCTATTATAACCCGAAAAAGGACTACGCGGCAGCCATTAAAGCAGAAAAGAACCCTGCGAAGCAGGCGCAGCTAAAGGCAGAGAGACAGAATAAGATTGATGCCATGAACGCCGCAGGGACGAACACGAAGGGCTACACAAACAGCATTTACGGCGGCTCTTACAGCTCTTCCGGAAAGGGAAACTCTTCCTCCGGCGGAGACGGAAAGGGAAATAGCAGCGGCGGCTATTTTGACAAAAATCTGGACTACGCGGCAGCCATCCGGAACGAGAAAGACCCCGTGAAGCAGGCGAAGCTGATTGCGGAGCGACAGAACAAGCTGAACTGGATGAACGCGAGCGGAACGAACACGAAGGGCTACACAAACGACATTTACGGCGGGATGCCGCAGGCAAGCGCACCGCAGGGGCAATACCGCAGCACGGACGCGGCACTAAACAACACGAACAAGGCGGCAATACAGCCGACAGCGACCACGCAGACCCAGACAGCGACTGCGGCAGAGGCGGAAAACCCGACCGCGCCGACCTCCTTCGGGAGCACGGACGCGGCGCAGCGGGCAGCCCTACAGGCTTACATCACAAGGCAATACGCCCACCAGAAGGCGGAGAGCGGCGAGGGAACCTACAACGGGGACGGGAGCATGAGCCTTCCCGACCAGACGCTTTTAAAAAGCTATCAGCAGAAATACAACGAGGCGAAGGCGGCAGGCGACCAAGGCGGCATGACAGCGGCACACAGGGCGGCGGAGAAGCTGAGGGACAACTACAGATATTATCCCTTAGCGAACAGCAACGGCTACGGCTTAGGCGAGAACGACATCGGCTGGGTGCGCGATCTGGTGGTACGCGGAGACGAGCTTGGGAACAAAATCGTAGACCAATACAACCGGGGGACGGTGACAACGACAACATACGATAAGGACGGCAATTTTGTGAACCGATACACCGGGGGGAACATTGCCGGACACGATGCACGGGTAGCAAAGGAGATGCAGAGAGTGAACGAAAGACTGGCAGGAAAGGAAAACAACACCTTCGCCTTCCGCCTTTCCGACCCGAATGATGTGAAGCTTTCCAATGCGGAGCTGCTGGCAAAATACGGCGGCGGCATTACGGAGGGGAACAACGGTATCGGGCTTTACACTGCGCCGAACGGAGTGGCTCTGAAAACAGCATCCGGCGGCGGAGACAGCGGCACGGCGGCAAGCGGCACACCGCTGACAGCGGCAGGCTACGGCACAGGGACGGACGCGGCGGCAAATTCCATTTACGGGCAATTCGGCTACTTCGACCCGAACAAGGACTATGCGGCGGCGATAAAGAACGCAAGCAGCACGCAGGAGATGGTGCAGCTGGAGAAGGAGCGGCAGAACAAGCTGAACTGGATGAACGCGAACGGGACGAACAAGGGCTACACCAACCAGATTTACAGCAATTACAACAACCTTTTCGGGGAAAAGCAGGAGATGCCCACATACGAAGGGATGACGAAGGACGAGCTTTTCGGCGGCTACAACGAGATGGCAGAAAGCCTTGCGGAGCAGAGGAAGGCACTGCTTTCCGCCGCACTGGCGCAGAACCGGACGGAGCAGGAGAAGGCAAACAGCAATTATGACGAGCTGGCAAGGCAGGCATACATCTTGAAGCGGCAGAATGAAAACGCACTGCCGCAGCAGCTTGCGGCACTGGGCATCAGCGGGGGCAGCAGCGAGAGCGCGAACCTTTCGCTTGCGGCGAACTATGAAAACAGCCTTGCCAGCAACGAGCAGGCAAGACAGCAGGCATTAAGAGACTATGCTTTGCAGGCATTGCAGGCGCGGACGCAGGCAGACAGCGACATCAGCGGCTATTATGCGGACGCAAAGCAGCAGGCGATGAACGCATGGCAGAACGAGGCGGCGAACCGAAACAGCTGGAACCAATGGGCGGCAGGCTACGGGCAGCAGCTTAGGGAATACGGCGACAGCCTGAACAGCCAGACCTATCAGGAGAATCTGGCAAGCAAGCAATATGCGGACACACTGCGCCAGCAGCAGATTGACCTTGCGCTGCAGATGGGCGACTACAAGAAGCTGGCGGCAATGGGCTATGACGTTAGCTATTTGAAGCGGATGCAGGATGCAGAGCTGGAGCAGCTTGCACTGGATGCGATGCTGACAAGGGCGAACATCGCTAAGGTGAACAGCAGTGTGACACGAGGGAGCGGCGGAGGGACAAGAAGCAGTAAAAAAGGAAGCGGAAACGGCGGAAACGGCGGCGGAAACAAAGATAAAGACAAAACGCCAACGGACGTGAGCAGCCTGCCCACAGGAAACGAGATGGGCGACGGCTGGATCATGGTGAGCGGCATGGGAAAGGTCGGCTTAAGCGAGGTTGACGAGATGCTGAAAAGCGGCACGCTGAAAATGGTTGCCTCCGGCGGAAAGAAATATTACATGAAGAAACGATAAGGAGGGCTGAGACATGACAGAGAGCGAGAGACTGCGCAAGGAAATGGAGGAGAGGGGACTTCTCGGCACAACAGGAAAGAAGGTTATTGTCT